>ENA-OUQP01000279-OUQP01000279.1-human-gut-metagenome-genome-assembly--contig:-NODE-279-length-52914-cov-7.893415_pt1 | contig 52914 bp, 46 predicted proteins | sample MGYA00237951_ERZ548836 | MGnify/ENA primary metagenome ERZ548836 (study PRJEB26490, sample SAMN05194702) | human gut metagenome | biome: terrestrial biome; feature: human-associated habitat; material...
CGTAGCGGGTGGTTCAAAGCTGGCCGCTGCGCGGCCAGCAGACTAAAGTCTTGAAAAGAAAACCGCAGGTAGAAAGCCTGCGGTTTTTCATAAAACGCGGTTGTGTTTGGGAGTGTCGGGCCAAACGTAGTAGATAGGCCGATTTCGTGGCGGGCGGGTTCAGCTGATCCCCCGGGGATGTCTGGAGACGGAAGAAAAAAGGATCAATTTGGCTCTTGAGGGCCACGATGCCCGTCTATAAACCGGCCATTTCAAAACTATGCCGGTTTACGGGGCTGAATCGCAAACCTCCAACCATACGCAATTCCGAAATACTAAAACCGCAGGTAAACGGCTTGCTCTATTTCGAAAAAGCCGGTATGGTCTGCCTGTGCCAATCTGGCCCCGTAAACCGGCATAGTTTTGAAATGGTACTTCGACAGTATTGATTCCCGCCCCGGCGCAACCAGCCCTACAGCCCGTACTTCACGACGACTCGGTTGATACGGCGACACCAGGGCTTGTACAGGGCGGCCAAAAACACGCAGGTCGCGAGTCCATGCGTGATATCGAACGGTACGGCGGTGGCAAGACGCGCCACGGCGCCCGCCCACCTGAGCGGCTGCACGAAACCGATGATGTCATACGCGTTGATCACCACGCCGTACAGCAGACCCGAAGCAAAGCCGTACGCCATCAGCGCCGGCATGCGCACGGTTCCATCCGCACGGTCGAACGCACCGGCATGCGCCAGCGCACCGCCCACATAGCCAACCAGACCCCAGGCATACATCTGCCATGGCGTCCACATGCCCTGTCCAAAAAAGAAATTGCTGGTCAGCGCCGCCAGCGCGCCAACCATAAAACCATTGCGGCGACCAAGCGTCGCCCCCGCGATAATGGCGATGGCACTCACCGGTTTAAAGTCGGGAATGGGACCGAACAAGATGCGCCCCGCCGCGGCCAACGCCGCCAACACCAGCGTGGGCATAATCTGGCGCAGGCCCGGGCGCGAAGCCTCGTAACCCGCAAAGAACAGCGCAAGCACCAGCGCCACCACAACCAGCATGGCCAACGCTGCCTGCTCAACGCCCGCCAGCAACGCCGCAGCCATCACCGCAGGAACCGCCAGCAGCAGCGGGATTTCCATATGTTGCAAGACGCGTGACAACGGCAGCCCCCATCAAACGAATGTCCGTTTATGGTAGCACGGGCAAAATGAGGCCGACCAATCCCCCGGCCGACCTTGGCTGCCAGTCGATCAGGCTTTCGCCACGCGACCGGTCTTGGCGCTATTCGCCCGTAACTTTAGCGGCAATGGCCGCGACAAAAGGATCAAACAGCAAGCCGCCCACAACGACAAAGGCCCATCCGCCCACCACGAGGCGAACCCAGCGCGAGAAAAACGGCACACCGTCGATAACGCCAACGCCTGACTGAAACGCGACTTCAAATAGCCCGATAATGCAGAAGAGCAGAGTAGCGCCCACAACGGTTCCGCAAATCCGTGCGCCCGGAGTGTTCCGATCAAAACCAAAAAACTCAACGCACGTCTCAATTGCTTTGCCAAAGAGCGGCAAAAAACCCACGAACTGTGCAATACCGATGGCCAGAATAAGCCGCCCCCAGAAACCAGTAAGTCCCTGAAAATCTAAGCCAGGCTTTCCCTCAACAATCGGCAGAAATGAACACATGAATAGAGGATTAACGATGCCGTTGAGAATGGTCACAGCGGTACTCTTTTTTAGTGTCAAGTAGACCAACTCCTTTTGCCCTTGTCGGCCAGGCCCAAAGGGCGGAAGCGAATATTACATAAGTGAATCGGGAGACGGCAGGAATGGCGACACCAGCGCCGTCGCGCCAAACAGAACAGCGCACCCAAAAAGCAGCGTTTCGTAGCTCTCGCCAATGCAGAAGGAGAGGGCCACGGGAATCAAAAACGTAAGTCCCAGTGAAACGGTGCTCACCACGCCGCCGGCGCTTCCCGCAAGTCCCTCGCGCACCTCGGGCAGCATGTAGGGCAGCGACTGAACGACCGGACCAGCGACGGAGCTCGAAACGCCGATCGCAAACATCAGCCCCACAGAAGGATGGGAGACAAAAGCCTCTCCTGCCCACATAAGGGCACTTCCCGCCATTGCGGAGATGGCCATAAACACGCGATAATCGCCAAATTGCGCCCGCACATAGGGTCCAGCCACGCTGCCGACAATCGATCCAAGCGTCACGAAAGAGGCGAGAAGTCCAGCAGCCTTGGGTTCAGTTGAAGCCTCAAGCGCTGAAACAAGATAACCCGAGTACGCCGTAGCCGATGCAAGGGCAACTCCAAGCAGTATCGCCACGAGCCAAACTATCGGCATCTTGATTACCGCCGCAAACGCACTTGCCGACGATGCAGCAGGCTCCGCGCCCTGAACGCCAAAGCCATCTGCAGCCTGCAGAACATCTGCCGACGGCGCAACCAGCAGCCACAGCAATCCAAACACGGCAAACAAAACCGCGGCAAGGGCATATGCTCGTCCGGGCGTTGCAAAGAGAGGAGAGGTTGCAAGCGAGCAGGCGATTCCGCCCGACCCCGCAGCGTAGAACCATCCCATGGCCCTATCGGTTTCTCCGCCAAAAGCGGAACCAAGCACTTTTAGAACGATGGCATTCACGACGCATGGTGCCGCGCCCAGAAGCATGGTCGCCGTGAACAGCGTCGCAAACGATGCGCACTCCGCGCGAGCAGCCGCTGCAATTGCAGAAATCGCCGACGCGATGAATACGAGCGCCTTCACGCCATATCGATCGGCGCAAACGCCGACAGGCATGCCGAATACAACGGCAGGAACAAACGGGGCAAACAGGACGGCTGAAAACTCGGCCGAGGTCAGATGCAGGTCCGACACAACCAGATGTGTCAATCCCGACACCTGATACTGCGCGTAGTTCGCAGCAAACACGATGCCGCACACCACAAACAGCAGGGCATATTTTTCGACCGTCCCTTTGCTCACGTTCATCACCCTATCTATGCTTCATCCTTGCGATAGACGACGCGTCCGTTAAAGATCGTCGTCTCGACTTCGAGATCGCGAAGCGCCATCGGGTTCATTTCAAACGGATTGCCCGACAGGATGACGATATCGGCAAGCTTGCCGGCGGCAAGGCTGCCCAAACGGCGCTCAAAGCCCTCGACATATGCTGAGCCGAGCGTGTGCGCTTGCAGCGTCTCGCCGAGCGTCAGGGCATTCTCGCGGAAGTATCCCTCCGCCGGGTGCCCGTCAAACTCGCTACGCGTCACCGCAGCATACACGGTATCGATAGGATCGATTGACATCACCGCAGGCCAGTCAGTACCAAGCCCTAAGTGGATTCCGCCATCGGCCTCTTCCCTATAGCGCCACATGTGGCTCATGCGCTCTTCGCCAAGAGACTCCTCGTACACGCCCTGCCCAAGGCCTCCGATGGGATGCTGCGGCTGGACCGCAGCATTAATGCCCAGGCGCTTCATGCGAGCAATATCCTCGAGCTTCAGGTTATCTGTATGCTCGATAGCAAAACGCGCCCCCTTGTTGCCGCACACCTCCTCGGCACGCTCGACGGCATCGATAATCATCGTGGCCGATGCGTCGCCGATGGCATGAATACGAACATCGAAGCCATTCTTGCTGGCCTCGAGCATCATGCGGTCAAGCGTCTCCTGGTTGCATGCTGGTTCGCCGCGAAAGTCCTTCCCCGTAGGAGCGTTAAGATACGGCTCATGCATGTAGGCCGTGTACGCCTCGGGACAGCCGTCCAAAATGTACTTGAGACCCGCCATTCGGACGCGCTCGCCGTGATGACGCACACGCAGGGCCTGCGACTCTGCCATCGGAGCGTCGAGCGCAGAATAGTAGCTAATACGCAGCGTACTCAGGTCCTCGCTCGCCAGACGGTCATAGATGTCGTACACGCCGGGCGTGGTCACGCCCAAAGGATACATATCACCGATCGAAGTTATGCCGAGCTTGTTGAACTTGCGCATCGACTTGAGCAACGACGCATCAAGGTCCGGTTTGTTGAGCACAACATCGAGCAAGATGTTCGTCGCCTGGGGCTCAGACAGAAAGCCATTGGGCTCGCCGTTGTCAAAGTGGCGGATAAGGCCACCTTCAGGCGTCGGGGTATTGCGATCAATACCAACCGCCCTAAGCGCGGCGGTATTGCACCACACCACGTGCATCGAAAAATCCGAAAGCACGATTGGGCGGTCGATATCGAGCGCATCGAGGCTGCGGCAATCAGGGTCAATCGGGTTTTCCCATGCAGGCGAATACCAACCCTGGCCGTAAATCCACGGATTGTCAGGGTGTTCGGCAGCAAACTTTGCCACAGCATCCACGCAAGCCTGCTCACTCGGCAGGAACATCAGATCGCAACAGAAGTCTTCATCCTTCTGGATTGAACCAAGCGCAAAATGCATGTGTGAATCGTTGAATCCGGGCATGACCAGTTTGTTGCCGGCGTCAATAACCTCAGTATCGGGACCGATAAACGGCTGCACCTTGTCGGGAGAGCCCACGGCCACAATCTCGCTGCCGCGAACTGCAACGCACCCAGCGCGAGGCTCAAGTTCCTCGGCCGTAAACAGCGCCGTCGTCTTAAGGACGATATCGGCGGGAACCACCGATTCCATGGCTACTCACCGTCCTTGGCGGCGGCAGCCTGCATGGCCTTGCGGCCGAGCTCGGGCAGGAAGAAAACCGGAACCACGGAAAGCAGGAAGCAGAGGCTCTCGAGACCCATGTTCATAGTGTAATCGGCACCGGCAATGGCGGAGATACCGATAGGCAGGAAATAGCTCATGAGCAGGGAAATGGTGCCTACGATACCGCCAGCGGAGCCAGCATACTTATCACCAATCTCGGGAAGGAGGACAGGCATGGACTGCATGATCGGGCCGTTGATGGCGGTAAAGAAGCCATTGATGACCAAAATCGTCCACAGAAGGAAACCAACCGGGGTGTACCACGTCACGAACATCGATATGGCACCGATGAGAGTAGTGACGATGAGAAAACCCTTGAACTTTCCAAGCTTATCGCAGAACGCAGGCCCAACGATGCAGCCGAAAAAGCTGCCAACGGTAACAATTGCGGCCATGAAACCAGCAGTGGCGACGTCTATGCCCTTGCCAAGCTGAAGCGCCTGAGGCAGGAAACCGGCATAGGCAGTGGTAGAGGCAAGTCCAAAACCGACGCCGATGGAGATTAGCCACACGCCAGGACTCTTGATAGCAACCTTGAGGTAGTCGAGCACGGGCTCGGGCTCGGGGAGCGATTGCCCCTCGGGCACATCTCGGTCAAGCACAATCCAAAGAACCCAGGAAATGGTCATGACGACAGCAGCGACCATATAAGAGTTAAAGACGCTGCCGAACAAGCCAGCGCAGATCTGAGCGACAACGATGGCAACGCACGAAGCCGCGTAGAACAAGCCCATGGCGAAACCAGTCTGTTCACGGAACCAGGTGCCGAGCACCTTGATGAGGTTGGCGTTGAGTGCCGAGATTCCCATGCCAATCAGGAACATCGATGTCATCTGCATCGTGAACGAATCGAGCGTAAAGCAACGGAGAAAACCGCCGGCAACCGAAATTGCGGTGCAAACCGTGACAACTTTCTTAGAACCGATACGGTCACCAAGGGCACCCAGCGGAATTGAGAAGAAAACGGCGGTAAGCATAGGAACGAGGAACAGCATCGAAAAGCCGACGGTATCGATATTGAGCATAGGCATGACCTCGACGGCGAGTGCTGAGACCTGGTACTGCATGTAGTTAGCCATAAAGCACAGCAAGCAAACGACTGAAACAATCGCCCAACGCCATGAAGGAAGCTTCTCTTCCATGATGACTCCTTTAATAAGTCGGAATAATCAAACAGCTTGGAGAACCGGGCCCTGGCTCTTAGGTATTCATATTTTGCGATTGGCCCCTCACCGAAACCATTCGGCTAACGGCTTATCATCATTCGAAAAAAGGAGTAGTATCTCTACGCAAATTAACTAAAATGCCAGCTAAACCACTACGCAATCTCATCGGAGGTCATCTTGAGCTTTTTGTCCGATTCTGAATGGCTCTGCTTAAACGATCTCGTGCTTTCGATTAATTCCATCGACAGCGACCGCGAGTTTCGCTCGACCGTCCTCAAAAAGCTGCGTTTTCTCATCCCCTACGAGTCGGCTGCATTTTTCCTGAGCGACCTTTCCAGGGATCTCGTATCCACCCCGCAAGAATGGAAAACGCGCGTCTTTCTTGACCCTCTTGGCATCGATGTCCCCGCTGGGATGCTCGAGCTCTACACCGAAAAGTACTGGCAGCAGGACATGATCGTCGCCCACCGCAATCTTACGCGCTCGACGGTGCTGCGCGAGTCCGATCAGCTCAGCCCTGGCGATATCGACAGCAGTTATATGAAGGATTATCTTGGCGGCCGCCACGTCGTCAACGTCAGTTTCTTTAATGACGAGGGCTTTTTGGGATCGCTCAATCTTAATCGCAAGAAAGAAGAGGGCGACTTTAGCGATCGCGAAGTTCAAATCCTTGAGCTCATCGAACCACACCTCACGAACCGACTATCAAAATGGCGTGTGCGCGCCGACCGCAGCTCGTCTGAAATCGTATTTGCTCACGACTACGACGTCTCAGCGCGCGAAATCGATGTGTGTCGTTGCGTGTTATCGGGCATGGACAACGCGGCCATCGCCGAAGAGCTCTCCATCAGCACTGGCACCGTTAAAAAGCATCTGGAGAACATCTTTCGAAAAACACAGGTCAACAGCCGCGTTGGGCTCATGGCGCTCCTTCAGCAGTACACGGCGCTCAAGCAGTAAGACCGTTCTCGCCCGCGAACCCGCTCACGCCCTATAAAACACGTTGTCGGCAAAGAAGTCGGCCGGCGGCTCCATGCAGGCAATCTCACCGTCAAACATCATGGCAACGTCATCGGCAACCTGCTCGGCAAAATCCAGATCGTGCGTGGCCATGATGACGGTGCCACCAACCTTCGCATGGTCACGCAGGGCGCGGGCGATGATGCGGCGGCTGAACAGGTCTAGACCCTTGGTGGGCTCATCGAGCAATAGCAGTTCGGGGCCGATTAGCAGCAGTTTTGCCAATGCAAGCAGTTGACGCTGCCCGCCCGAAAGATCGTACGGATGGCGCCCATCCAGACCCGACAGCCCCAAGCTCGCCGCACGCTCCCGCGCCAAGTTCTCGTCATATCCGCAGGTCGAGGCCCATTCCATCAGCTCATCGTGAACCGTCTCGGCAACCAGCAATGCTTTGGGGTTCTGAGGCAGCAGCGCCGCCGAGGCCGCTCCGCGCACCATGCGGCCGCGCTGCAGCTTGGCGGTCTTCGCCAGCACCGAGAGCATCGTCGACTTACCGCATCCGTTGCCGCCCACGATCGCATGCACCGCACCGGCCGAAAACGCCACGTCGAGCCCGCGCAGCACCCAGCCGCCCGCGCGATCGTAGCGAAACCAGCTCCCTGCCAGGGTGGTAGCCGACCCGCCGTGCATTTTTTGGAGTATTCTGCTCCCATCCGTGCGCGGGAAGGCTTCCGAGCCGTTCTCGAGCGACGTTTGCGCCACAAATTCGGACGATTTGTCCAATTCCGAACTTTTTTTCGCGCTCGATACGTCCCCGGGCGGCTCCAGAGAGCCCAAATTGTCCTCACGCCTGCTGAATACTCCGTTTTTTGCACATCGGACGGCACCCCACCCCAACATGTCGTCGGAAAACAACGATTCTCGGCGTCCCAAAGAAGCCATATCCGCCACCTCGCGCACGCGACCGTCCTCAATCCGGTACGCACACGTCGCATACTCGAGCATTGGGCGCGGTTGATGCGTAGCCACAACAACCGTGCAGCCCAACTCACGGTTCACGCGAAACAGCGCGTGCAGAAAATTCTTCTCGGCAACGGGATCGAGCTGAGACGTGGGCTCGTCGAGTAGCAGCACACGCGGACGCAGCGCCAGGACGGCGGCAAGCGACAGCAGCTGCTTGCGGCCGCCCGAAAGCGTATCGGTATCGCGATGAAGCCAGTCCTCCAGACCAAAGAAATAGCTGGTCTCAGCTACGCGACGGCGCATCTCATCACGTGCTAGCCCCAAGTTTTCCAGGCCAAACGCCATCTCGTGCCACACGGTTTCGCACACGATCTGGTTCTCGGGATCCTGGAACACATAGCCCACGCGCTCCGCCGATGCCCGCACGTCCATGTCGGCAACGTTCTCGCCCAGCACGCGCGCATCACCAGTGCGCTCGCCCGCCGGCGCGATCTCGGGCTTGAGCAGCGACAGCAGCGTCGACTTGCCCGAACCGGTACCGCCAACAAGCAGCGCAAATGCACCTTGGGGAACACGCCAATCAAGCCCCTCAAGCACCGGTGCCCCGGCCCCGGGATAGGCAAAACTAAGGCCCTGCACCTCAATCGCCGGAATATCCGGGCCGCACGCCGCGCCCGACACCGGGCCCCTATCCAACCGAGCCATCAGCCAAACCTCTTCTCATCAATCGCGTGCGACGCGCAAGGCAGCATCATCCAGGCAGCGTACACGACATAGCCCAGCCACGGCGCCGGCACCGAGAGCTGCGGATAAAACGAATACTGCGTTGTCGCGGTCCATGCCACCGCCACCGCGGCGGCACCAAACAGCGCAAGCCCAACCAGCGCGGCAACGTCGCTGCGCCCCAGCCGATACCGCGCATACGTCGTACGACGCGTCGCGGCACCCCACCCGCGCGAGCGCATCGCGTCCGCGCGCTCCAGCGAATCTTCCATGCCCCAGCCCATCAACACGCTCGACGCCCGCAGGCGCGAGCGTACGGGGTCGGCCGGCGCGCGGCCCGGCACATCAATCGCATCCTGCACCGCCAGCACCGTACGACCGCGGCGCAAAAACTGCGGGATAAGCCTCATGCACATCGAGATCATGAGCGCAATCACCGGTGCGGCATTGCCCAGCAGCGCGAGCACCTTGTCGTATTCGAGCATCGACGCCGCCGCCTCAAACCACAGTATGCTCGCCACAAACAGCCCGCCCATGCACAGGCCGTATACCATGCTCTCCAGATACACCGCGCGGATGCCAATACGGAACAGCTCCGTCGAGCCCGAGGCGCTAAACAGCGGATTGAGCACCGCGACGATCAAAATCACCGGCAGCTGCCAGCGGAGCGCGCCCAGCGTGCGGGCAGCCCCACGCGTCGCAAATCCATACGCCAGCCCGCCCGCAAGTGACAGCACAATCAGTACCGGCTGCATCGAGAACATAGTGAGCCCCAGCGTCAGCACTATATAGAGTGCCGGCACAGCCGGATGCGACATCGAGAATGCCGCGACGGGCTCGCCGCCAAACTCCTCTCGTATGTTGTCCACGGGCACCCCCGTCCCCTCGCTCAAACAACAGCTCCGCAGCACCGCCAACGCCGCACGCACGCAGTGCAAACGCCACGCCGGCGGCGCAAGCCTCAACCGCCGCAAACCAATCGTTACGCGCTCGTCATATGCCTGCGGTATCATATTGCGCCGTGTATCGTTTCCAAACACACGTCTCTATAACGTAACAGGAGATCACATGGACGCAACCGCAATTATCCTCGCTGCCGGCGAGGGCACCCGCATGAAGTCGAACCACTGCAAGGTTTCGCACAAGATCCTGGGCAAGCCCATGGTTCAGTGGATCGTCGACGCTACCATCAAGGCCGGCTGCAGCCGCGTCGTGGTCGTCATCGGCAGCCACGCCGACGAGATGCGCGCCCTCATCGACGGCGCCTACGCCAACAGCGCCACCAAGGTCGAGTGCGTCGAGCAGACCGAGCGTCTGGGCACCGGTCACGCCGTGAAGGTCGCGCTCGAGGCCTGTGGCATCACGCAAGGCCCCGTCGTCGTGCTCAACGGCGACCTGCCGCTCATCACTGCCGACACCGTCGCCAAGTTCGCGCAGACCGTCGCTACCGGCGAGCTCGCCTGCACCGTCATGACCATGACCCCGCCCGATCCCTTTGGCTACGGCCGCATCAAGCTGGGCGCCGACGGCCAGATCGAGCGCATCATCGAGCAGAAGGACTGCACGCCCGAGCAGGCCGCCACGCTGCTCGAGTGCAACGCCGGCTGCTACGCCTTCGACGGCGCACAGCTCGCCGCCCACATCAACGAGATCGGCAACGACAACGCGCAGTCCGAGTACTACCTGCCCGACATGCTCGAAATCCTCAAGGGTCACGGCCAAGCAGTCTCCATCTTCCACTGTGACGACTACCGCGACGGTCTGGGCGTCAACAGCCGCATCCAGCTCGCGCAGCTCACCGCCATTGCGCGCGACCGCATCAACGAGCACTGGATGGCCGAGGGCGTCACCTTCATCGACCCCGCCCAGGCCTGGATCGGCCCGGACGCCACCATTGGCCGCGACACAGTCGTCTGGCCCCAGACCCATCTCATCGGCGAGTGCCACATCGGCGCAGATTGCCAACTCGGGCCCAACAGCCGCCTCACCAACACGAGCGCCGGCAACGGCTGCGTCATCGACGAGACCGTCGCGATCGACGCCAAGCTCGAGAACGCCGTCGATTGCGGCCCGCGTGCCTACCTGCGCCCCGGCACCCACATGCTCAACGGCTCCAAGGCCGGCACGCACGTCGAGATCAAGAAGTCCACGATCGGCGAGGGTTCCAAGGTCCCGCACCTCTCCTACATCGGCGACACCACGATGGGCAGTGGCGTCAACATGGGAGCCGGCTCCATTACCTGCAACTATGATGGCGTCCACAAGCACAAGACGGTCATCGGCAACGACGTCTTCGTCGGCTCGGACACCATGATCGTGGCCCCGGGCGAGATTGGCGACGGCGCCCTCGTCGCCGCCGGATCCGTCATCACCAAGCCCGTCTCCGCAGACGCGCTCGCCATCGGCCGCGCCCGCCAGACCGAGATCGCAGGCTGGGCTTCGAAGCACTTCGAAGCCCTTCGCGCACAGAAATAAGGCAATCGACCGCCGCGGCAAGCACCCGCGGCGGTTTGTATGAAGTACCATAGAGGGGTATGCGACGTTTCGACGCCGTAGCCGGATTCCTCCACCGGCAGTTTTTGGCTACGTACTCTCTTACGAAAGGGCGGCACTCAGATGTACGAAGACCTCGACCAGCTTGTTACCATCAAGAAGCGCCTGAGGATCTACAGCGGATCGAGCAACCCCAAGCTCGCTGCAGATATCGCGAAGATTTTGGGCGTCGAGGTTGATGGCCTCGTGCTCGAGCAGTTCGCCAACGGCGAGATCTACGCTCGCTTTGACGAGACCGTCCGCGGTTGCGACGTGTTCTTCATCCAGTCCATCGTTGGCAAGAACGTCAACGACCTCATGATGGAGACCCTCATCGTCGCCGACGCCGCGCACCGCGCCTCCGCCCGCTCCGTCACCGCGGTCATCCCCCACTACGCCTACGCCCGTCAGGATCGCAAGGCCGGCCCGCGCGAGCCGATCACCGCTCGCCTCGTCGCTAACCTGCTCGAGTGCGCCGGCGTTGACCGCGTCATCACGCTCGACCTGCACCAGGGCCAGATCGAGGGCTTCTTCGACGTCCCCGTCAACCACCTCACCGCGCTCCCGCTCTTCGGCCAGTACTTCATGAATAAGAACTTCGACTGGGAGAACACCGTCGTCGTCTCCCCCGATGTGGGCCGCGCCAAGGCCTGCAAGAAGTTGTCCGATCAGCTCGGCTGCGACCTCGCGATCGCCCACAAGGGCCGTCCGCACCACAACCAGGCCGAGGTCATGGGCATCATTGGTGATATCAAGGACAAGACCTGCATCATCAACGATGACATGATCGACACCGCGGGCACGCTCTGCGCCGCCATCCGCGAGCTCAAGTCCATGGGCGCCGGCGACATCTATGTGTGCGCCACCCACGGCATCTTCTCCGGCCCGGCCATCGAGCGCCTGAATGACGCCCCCATCGTCGAGTGCGTCGTGACTGACTCCGTGCCCCAGCCCGAGGAGAACCTCCAGGGCAAGGTCTCCACGATCAGCGTCGCCAACGAGATCGCCGAGTGCATCTACCATGTCTTCACCGAGACGAGCGTCTCCGGCATGGTCGGCGGCCGTTTCGCGCTCTAAGGCGCCCCTAAGCAAGCAACAGGGCCGCGCGCTCACCTGGGCGCGCGGCCTTTCTCATGAAGGAGCATCATGCCCGCAAAGCCGCAAGCACAACCCGGAACCATCCGCCTGGTCGCAGGCCTCGGCAATCCCGGCGACGAATACGCGAACACCCGCCACAACGCAGGCTTCCGCGCCATCGACGTGCTGGGCGAGCGCCTGGGAGCCGGCTACTGGAAGAGCCAGTGCGGAGCCGAGGTAGCCGTCGTGCGCGTCCGCGGCGAGGAGGGCCCGCGCGAGGTGGTGCTCGCAAAGCCGCAGAGCTACATGAACACGAGCGGCGGCCCCATCTCCAAGCTCTGCGCCGAGTATCACGTCGCCCCCGACGAGGTCCTCGTCATCCATGACGAGCTCGATCTCGACCCTGGGGCAGTCCGTGTGAAGTTCGGCGGTGGCCACGCCGGCCACAACGGCCTCAAGTCCATCATCAACAAGCTTGGCACCAAGGACTTCTCCCGCATCCGCGTGGGCATCGGTATGCCCCCGGGACGTATGCCCGTCGTGGACTGGGTGCTCAAGGAGTACCGCACCGGCGAGATGGAAGACGTCCGCCTCGCCGCCGTTGACGCGGCGGACGCCGTCGAGACGTGCCTCGAGCGAGGCGTCATCTTTGCCCGCGACCACATCAACGGGGCCGGCAAGCCGGGCAGCAGATAGCGCACGGCCGCTGAGCCGTAAACGGTAGGTATTCGCCCGCGAGCGGCATGACGTTGCTCGCGGGCTTTTTTCTCCACCGGCGCAACGCCCGGGCACCGCCGCAGGTCAGCGCGCCGCCGGCCAAAAAGTTGACCTCTGACGCATGGTCATTTAGCCAAATACCCGCAGGTCACAGGCATTTTTGTCAAGACAATTCCGATATCCGAACGCACACAGCGCGATAGAATTACGTCGTGTGTGCAAACACGCGCCAACGCACGTCGACTCGGGGCAAAAGGTCGGCGCTCAGGCGCACGAAGCAAGACAGGAGAGGAGATCTGCATGTACAAGATCCTCAAAAAGACGCAGTTCTCGGAGAAGGTGTTCGAGTTTCGCGTAGAGGCGCCGCAGATGGCGAAGAAGGCTCACGCCGGCCAGTTCCTCATGGTCCGCGCGAACGAGCAGGGCGAGCGCGTCCCGTTCACCCTCGCCGGCTGGAACGCCGAGGAGGGTTGGGTCGAGTTCATCTTCATGGTGATCGGCAAGACCACCGAGATGCTTTCCGCCTACAACGAGGGTGACGAGCTCCAGGACGTCACCGGTCCCCTGGGCAACCCCACCGAGATCGAGGGCGATCGCGTCGTCGTGCTCGGCGGCGGCGTCGGTCTGGCCATCGCCTACCCCGTTGCCCGCACCTTCTGCGAGGAGGGCAAGAAGGTCTCCGTCATCATGGGCGCACGCACCAAGGACCTGCTCATCCTGACCGACCAGTTCAAGGCGCTCCCGCTCGAGGGTCTCTACATCACCACGGACGACGGCTCTGAGGGCGAGAAGGGCGTTGTCACCGCTCCGCTCGAGCGCCTCTGCCAGGAGGGCGCCGTCGACGGCGCCTTCTGCGTTGGCCCCGTCCCGATGATGAAGTTCTCCGCCCTTACGGCCCAGAAGTACAACCTCCCGATCATCGCCAGCCTGAACCCAATCATGGTCGACGGCACCGGCATGTGCGGCTGCTGCCGCGTCGAGGTTGGCGGCAAGACCCGCTTCGCCTGCGTCGACGGCCCGGATTTCGACGCCACCCAGGTCGACTGGGATGACCTTCGCGCCCGTCAGGGTTCGTACCGCGCCGAAGAGGGCGAGTCCCTCGAGGCTTACAAGGAGGAGAGCTGCGCATGCCACAGGTAAACGGTAAGTACAAGCCCAACATGAAGGCTCCCCGCACCCCTTACGTCGAGGAGCTTCCTGAGGAGCGTGCGCAGGACTTCCGTCCGGTCGACCGCGGCTACTCCATGGCCGACGCCGTGGCCGAGGCCAACCGCTGCCTCGACTGCAAGAACCCCAAGTGCGTCCAGGGCTGCCCGGTCAACATCAACATCCCTGGCTTCATCGAGAAGATCCGCGAGGGAGATTTCGGTGGCGGCCTCGACATCATTCGCGAGGCGAGCCTTCTTCCCTCCGTCTGCGGCCGCGTCTGCCCGCAGGAGAACCAGTGCGAGGGCAACTGCGTCCTTAACAACAAGGACCGCGCCATCGCCATCGGCCAGCTCGAGCGCTTCCTTGGCGACAACGCCACCGAGCTCGCCCATGACCCCGAGATCAAGCCGTCCAACGGCAAGAAGGTCGCCGTCGTGGGCTCCGGCCCCTCCGGCATCGCCTGCGCCGGCGAGCTCGCCCGCAACGGCTATGAGGTCACGGTCTTCGAGGCCTTCTTCACCGGCGGCGGCGTCCTGACCTACGGCATCCCCGAGTTCCGTCTCCCCAAGGCGATCGTCAAGCGCGAGATCGACGGCCTGGAGAAGCTCGGCGTCAAGTTCGAGTACAACAGCGTCGTGGGTCGCATCACCGACGCCAAGGAGCTCTTCGAGGAGCAGGGCTTTGACGCCATGTACCTCGCCGTGGGCGCCGGCCTGCCCAAGTTCCTGAACGTCCCGGGCGAGAACCTCCCCGGCGTCTTCTGCGCCAACGAGTACCTCACCCGCGTGAACCTCATGAAGGCCGAGAAGTTCCCGGTGTACGACACCCCGACCAAGCACGGCAAGAACGTCGTCGTGTTCGGCGGCGGCAACGTCGCCATGGACGCCGCGCGCACCGCGCTCCGCCTCGGCGCCGACACCGTCACCCTCGCCTACCGCCGCACCGAGGAAGAGATGCCCGCCCGTAAGGCTGAGCTCCACCACGCCAAGCAGGAGGGCGTCAAGATCCTCCCGCTCGTCTCGCCGCTGGAGTTCGAGGCTGACGAGAACGGCTTCGTGAGCAAGGTCAAGCTCGAGAGGATGGAGCTTGGCGAGCCCGACGAGAGCGGCCGTCGTCGTCCGCACCCGGTCGAGGGCTCCGAGTTCGAGATCCCGTGCGATGTCGCCGTCACGGCCATCGGCACGAACGCCAACCCCTTCCCGAAGCTCGCCGCCGAGGAAGTCGCCCTCAACAAGTGGGGCTACATCGAGGCAGACGAGAACGGTCGCACGTCTGACCCGCGCATCTGGGCCGGCGGTGACATCGTCACCGGTGCCGCCACGGTCATCCTGGCCATGGGTGCCGGCAAGAAGGCCGCGCACTCCATGATGGAGGTCCTGGAGGGCTAAGCGCCCCTCACGGCATCACTAGTACGCCAGTGACCCCGAAGCCTCACGGCTCCGGGGTCACTTTTTGTTTTTATAGGCCCGCATGGGGCGGGACGGGGCGTTCGCCCGGACATATCGCCTCGCGAGCTCCCTTAGCCTCACATCCACCTCGCCCCGCCGCATGCGGCACTCGGCAAAAACGTGTTTCTACATAACGTCCGAAATCGTTAGGCCTCGAGCCTCTCGATAAGCTCGTCGACGACGGCATGGCAGTCCCCGACCACCTTGTACTGCGCGGCGCCAAAGATCGGGGCGTCGGGGTCATCGTTCACGGCGACGACCGTCTGCGCGCCGCCAATGCCCGCAAGGTGCTGGATGGCACCGCTCACGCCCAGGCTTAGCAAGAGCTTCGGCGCCACGGAGACGCCCGTCTGGCCGACCTGGTGCGAGTAGTCGAGCCAGCCGGCCTCGACGACCGGACGCGTGCAGCCAATCTCGACCTTGCAGCCAAGACGCTCGCCGAGGAGCTCGACAAGCCGGCGCACGGGCGCAAGCGCCTTCTTGCCACCGATGCCACGCCCCACCACGACGAGGACGTCAGCATCGGTAATCGAGCCATCGGTACCCGCCGCCTCGCGAGAGAGCACGCGCACGCGGCGCTCGACGCCCTCCGCCAGAGGAACGTCCTCGACGACCACACTCCGGACCTCGCGGGGCTCAGGAGCAGGGAAGATCCCCTGGCGCACGGTCGCCATCTGCGGGCGGTGACTTGGACAGACGATGGTCGCCATCAGGTTGCCGCCAAACGCCGGACGCGTCTGCTGGAGGAGACCCTTCTCGGTATCCATCTCGAGAATCGTGCAATCTGCGGTAAGACCGGTCTGGAGGAGAACCGCGACGCGCGGCGCGAGCTCGCGGCCAAAGTTGGTCGCGCCGTAGAGGATGACCTCGGGCTTGCGCTCGAGGGCAAGGTCGCAGAGCCACGCGGCGTAGACCTCGGCGTCGTTCTCGGCGAGACGCTCGTCGCGCGTGCGGATGACCTCGTCCGCGCCGGCGGAGAGGAGGGTGAGGACGTTCGCGTCCGCCTCGGCGACGCCGTCGGCGGTGGCCTCGTCATCGCCAGCGACACCCGCGCCGAGAGGCTCCCCGAGCACGGCGACGAGCTCGCAGCCGCGCTCGTCGGCAAGCTCGCGCGCACGGCCCAGCAACTCACGCGCCACGGGCAGCACCGCGCCCGCAGAATCCACCTGCGCGAACACCCAAATGTTCTCGTATTCAGAGAGGTCGACGCCCACAGCGTGCTTCTCGATCGAAAGAGCGCCAACAGGGCACGCGTCGACGCACATGCCGCAGCTCACGCAACCGTCAAGGACGCGCGCCTTGCGATCGGCGACTTCGATGCCCGCGTTCGCGCACACGCGCTCGCAGCGACGGCACCCCACGCACTTCTCGGCAGTAACGACCAGACCGCTCATCGCGCAACCTCCTCGATGACACGCAGCAAGCCCGCGGCCTGCTCGCAGACGGATCCCTCGAGCTCGACTGCCTCGTTCGAGCGCTCCGGCACGAAGGACCGGACCACCTGCGTAGGCGACCCATCAAGGCCACAACGGGCGCGATCGGCTCCCGCCGCCACGGCACCAAGGACCTCGACCTCCGCCGCCTCGCCCGCTCGCACGCCGGCGATGCTGGGCATGCGCAGGGTCGCGATGTCCTTCGTCACTGTAATGACCGCAGGGAGCGGCACCTCGACGGTCTCGGTGCCCTCATCCGTGTCGCGACGCACAACAAGCGAACCCTCGCTGGCGTCGATGACCTCCGAGACGCCGGCGACACAGGGGACGCCCATGATGCCCGCAAGCTCGGGGCCAATCTGCGCCGTGTCGCCATCCACTGCCATCTTGCCGCAAAGAACGAGGTCAGGGCGCTCGCCGCCCTCCCCCAGCGCAAGCGAAAGGGCATAGGAGGTAGCAAGCGTGTCCGCACCGGCGAACGCGCGGTCCGAGAGGAGCGTCGCCGAGTCCACGCCGCGGGCGATGGCGTCGCGCAGGAGGCGCGCCGTATCGGGAATGCCCATCGAAAGTGCGCGGACCGTACCGCCGAGGCGCTCCTTGAGCTCGAGCGCAACCTCGAGCGCCGCCGTGTCAAACGGGTTCACGACGGACTGACGTCCGTCTCGCACGATCGTGTTGGTCTTGGGATCCATGCGCACCTCGGTGGTGGAGGGCACGGCCTTCATGCAGACGACCATCCTCATGCGCGCTCACCGCCCTTCTCGGCATCGGCAGACGAGGCATCTGCCCCAACGCCACCACGCTCGCACGCGCCGTCGCGCACCACCCCTGCGGCGACCATCTCATCCAGCAGCTCTTCCCCAAAGAGGTTGCCTCGTCCAAGCTGGCCCTTGGGATCGAGCTGGCACTTGAGCCGCACCATCTCGCGGATGTGCGTGGGACCATACATCGTCTCGAGGAAGCCACGCTTGATTTTGCCCACGCCATGCTCGGCAGAGACCGCGCCGCCCATACGCGTGACCTCCGCCGCCCAGCCGGCGAAGAGCTTCTTGCCGGCGGCAAAGTCGCGCGAATCGCGAGGCAGCACGTTTACGTGCAGGTGATTGTCGCCTATGTGCCCCCACGCGGCGCTCTCGAGACCCGCCTCGGCAAGCGTACGGCGATAGAGCGACACGACGTCATGCAGGCGCTCGTCCGGCACGGACATGTCGCTCCCCAGCTTCGTGATGGAGGGATCGATTCTGCGGCGCTCGTCAATGAGCATGTTCACGCTCTCCGGAACGGCGTGACGGAAGAAACGCTGGCACTCGCGGTCCACGTCCGTACGCGCGACCCAAGTGTCAACCTCGCTCGCCCCCACCTCGGCCATGGCATCGCCAATCGTGTAGAGCTCGGAGGCCGCCTCCGCCTCGTCGTTGCAATCGAGCTCGACGTAGACGCAGCACGCAAAGCGCTCGTCCACCGAAGGCAGACTCGCGAAGGCGGCGCTGTTCTCGCGCTGGGAACGCAGGATCGAGAGGGCGCCGTCGTCAAAGTACTCGATAGCCTTCGCGCACGAGAGGCGCGGGCGCACCGCGCAGGTGAAATCGAGCGCCGCCGTCTCGTTCTCGAAGAAGCAGCTCACACCCCACACGACCGCCGGCGCCGGCGTAAGGGCGAGCTCAACCTCGCTCACCACGCCAAGCGTGCCGTCAGACCCTACGAACAGGTCGACGGCATCCATGTCATCCTCCACGAAGTAGCCGGAGGCGTTCTTGGTCTTGGGCATCTCATACGTGGGGAGGTCGAGCGTGATCTCGCGGCCGCCCTCCGTCACGAGCGCGAGCGTGCGTCCGCTCGCGCGCACCTCGCCGCGACGCAGCGCAACGACATCGCCGTCCGCGAGCACGACGCGCAGGGCGCTCACGTGAGGGCGCACGGGTCCGTAGCCGTAGCTGCGGGCTCCAGAGGCGTTGCAGGCCACCATACCGCCGATGCAGGCGCTCGTCTCCGTTGGATCCGTGGGGAAGAACTGCTCAGGACCGGCATAGAGCTCCTCAAGCGCCGCCAGGCTCTCCTCGTCCCAGTCCGTCACGGGAATGGCCTTGTTCGCAAGGGCCTTACGCAGGTTGGCGAGGACGACGCCCGGCTGGACGCGCAGGTAGAACCCGCCATCCTCATCTCGCCGGAGCCCAAGATAGCCATCCATGCGCGCGAGGCTCATAACATGGCCGCCATGCGGGACGGCACCGGCGGCAAGGCCGGTCCTCGCGCCCTGAACGGTCACGGGGCCTCCCGCAACGAATGCCTCGCGCAAGACGGCACGGACCTCGTCCTCGCTCACGGGAAAGGAAATGCTCTCCGCCTCTCCCGCGCTGCGTGACTCATCGCGAACGTATTCCTCGTATTCCGAGGTAAAGGGCCTGACTTGCACCATGCGAACCTCTTTCGCGCCGCCAGTTTGTAGGGAGTCACGATACGCGCCATAGGTTGCCGTTTCATTTCTCGAATTTACGTATCTTGGGATGCGTTGCTCGATATCGCACGACAAACGGGCGAATACGCGGCATAATGGTCAGAAAAGTTCGCGCGGTCCCACCCAAACGCCGCGCCCATCCCACTAGTTCAGGAGGCAGCGCCGCATGAAGGAACTCGAGGATCGCATTCGCCAGGACGGCATCGTTCGCGAGGGCAACGTCCTGAAGGTGGACAGCTTCCTCAACCACAAGTGCGACGTCGCACTCTATGACCAGATGGGTGCCGAGTGGGCCCGCCTGTTCGCCGGCAAGCACGTCGACAAGATCCTGACGATTGAAAGCTCGGGCATCGGCATCGCTTGCGTCGCCGCCACCCACTTTAACGACGTGCCCGTGGTCTTCGCCCGCAAGACCGAGTCCAAGAACCTCGACGGCGAACAGTACCGCACCCAGATCAGGAGCTACACCAAGGGCCGCACCTACGAGGTCATCGTCGCCAAGCGCTTCCTCGAGCGTGGCGAGCACGTCATCATCCTCGACGACTTCCTGGCCATGGGCTGTGCCCTCAACGGCCTCCTCGAGATCTGCGAGGAGGCGGGCGTCGTGGTCGAGGGCATCGGCATCGCCATCGAGAAGGGTTTCCAGCCTGGCGGCAAGAGCCTTCGCGAGCGTGGCTACCAGGTGGAGAGTCTCGCCATCGTTCAGTCGATGGACGCCGCTACCGGCGAGATCGAGTTCGCCTAGGCTCAGCGCAAATCCGTGAGCAGCTTCATTCTCTACGTGAACGACGGGGATGGCGTACGCGCTGGCGGCGCCATCCCCGTTTCCGTGACGCGCAAGCACGTGCGCAATCTCAATCTGCGCATCCACCGTGACGGTTCGGTCGTGCTGAGCATGCCGATGGCCATGCCGGCAGGTCGCGCCCAGGAGTTCCTCGACAGGCGCGCGGCGTGGATTCGCAAGAACGTCGACTCGCGCCTCAAACGTGTCGCGGTGCAAGATCTCCTGACGGGTCAGGGTGCCTCCACCTATCCGCTCTGGGGTGAGTCTGTTGAGGTTCCGGATGGTGGGAAGCTCACGCTGGACGAGGTCGACGAGATCTACCGAGAAGAGCTCGCCCGTCGCCTGCCAGAGATTGTCATGTGGATGGAATCGCAGGTAGGAGCCCACGCGAGCTCCTGGAAGATTCGCGCCATGGCGACGCGCTGGGGCTCGTGCACCCCTAAGTCCGGTGCCATCCGCATCAACGTGCGCCTCGCCGCCTACCCGCCCGAGTGTCTCTCCTACGTTGTCGCGCATGAGCTCGCGCACCTCCTCGAGCCGACCCACAACGCCCGATTCCATGCCATCGTCGCTCGCGCCATCCCCAACGAGCCCGAGATTCGCGCCCGGATGCGCAAGCCGCCCGTGGGGTAAGATTCACGAAGGAAACGAGACCAAGGAGCCAGCATGCCGGGTAAGCGCACCGATGTCATCAGTTGGGACGAGTTCTTCATGCGTGTCGCCGTTGCGGCGAGCCTGCGCAGCAAAGACCCAAATACCCAGGTGGGCGCCTGTATCGCAGATACCAATCATCGCATCCTGTCCGTGGGCTACAACGGCACCCCCACCGGCCTCAACGATGACGACTTCCCCTGGGAGACGGACGCCGATCCCCTGCTCGACAAGCACAACTACGTGATCCACGCCGAGGCGAACGCGATCCTCAACTACCGCGGCTCGCTCAAGGACCTCGACGGCGCGAGCGTCTACGTGACCCTCTTCCCCTGCCACGAGTGCGCCAAGACCCTCGTACAAGCAGGCATTGGCGAAGTCGTTTACCTGGGCGACAAGTACGAGGGCACGACGGACAACCTCGTCTCCAAGAGCATCCTCGATCGGTGCGGCATTGGCTATCGCCAGATCACGCTCTCGGACTAACCCCAAGGAGGAACACCCATGACGGAGATGAATAAGGAAACGGCCCTCGCGAGCAGCGACGAGCCCAAGAGCAGCATCATTCCCGTTGGCAAGGCGCCTGAGTGCGATCCGGACGAGGAGCTTCTCTATGACCTCGCGGACCTTTTCAAGGTCTTCTCTGACACGACGCGCATCAAGATCCTGTTCACCCTCATGGGGCGCGACCTGTGCGTGGCGGATATCGCAGACGAGACGGACACCACGCAGAGCGCCGTCTCTCACCAGTTGCGCACGCTCAAGCAGGCGCACCTCGTGAAGTTCGTGCGCGACGGACGCAACATCGTCTATTCCCTCGCGGACGACCATGTCTACACGATGCTCAACGTTGGCCTCAACCACATCTGCGAGTAGCGTCCGCGCCTGAGGCGGCGTTTGGATGCCCCGGACTCGGCACTCGAGGACATATCCTGGCGCGAGCGGTCAAAATACCCATCTTGGCGTACGGATTGACCGCCGCATGGGACTAGTTAATTGACTGCAATCAAGCAGCCAGCCAAACAACACAGCAATTTGGTCCTCATTCAGGACGGATTGCTATTAGCGGACATGCATTGTGCACCCCGACGGACAAATGGAGACGCCTCGAGCCAATTTCGGGCTACCGGGCGTACGCCAAGATGGGTATTTTGACCACCGCCGCAGACGCATGCTATTAACGGACAGTTCCCCCCCGGCGCTCCAGGGGAGCGACATACGTCGCGCATCCGTTGTTTCATGCAAACCAGCCATTCGCCTATTTCTCGTTGACATATGAATACGCGCTCATATAATTAGCTCTAGCCTGGTATATGAATGGTTGTTCAGATGTTCCGGCTATCGTAAATATACAAGCGAGGGCACGGCCCTTGAGAGAAAGGTCCCATCATGAAGAAGGCGTTCAAGCTCGACGAGATCGATTGTGCCAACTGCGCCCGCGAGCTGCAGGACGAGCTCTCCAAGCTCGAGGGCGTCAAGTCCGTCTCCGTCAATTTCATGACCCAGAAGCTCACCCTCGAGGCCGATGACGCGGAGTTCGACGAGGTCCTCGAGCGCGTCGTCGACTTCACCGCCGATGCCGAGCCCGACTGCGAGATCATCCGTTAGCAAGCCATCCCCTGCCGCTGGCCCTACTTTTCGCGGCGGGGGTCTTTTAAATGCTAATATATGAACGGCTGCGCATACGTTCATCGATTTGGGAGAGGGAGCACAATGGCAGACCAAAAGAAAAGGAAGCGTCGCAAGAAGGAGACGCAGGAGCAGAAGCTCCGTCGCATCCTCATCGCGCTTGTCATCTTTGCCGTTATCTTCGCGATAGATGAGCTTGGCGCACTCAAGGCCGTCTTTGGCGACCCGAGATGCGTCTATGCAAGCTTCGTACTATATCTCGTGCCCTTCGTCATCGCTGGCCACGATGTCCTCAGGAAGGCCTACAGCAACATCCGTCGCGGCAAGGCCTTTGACGAGTCGTTCCTCATGGCCGTCGCCACGATCGGCGCCTTCGCGATGGTCCTCTTCCCCGACACTGACCCACACATGGCCGAGGGCGCGGCGGTCATGCTCTTCTACCAGGTGGGCGAGTTGTTCCAGGCATACGCCGTCGGCAAGAGTCGCAAGTCCATCGCCGCCATGATGGATATCGCCCCTGACTACGCAAACATCGAGGGTGAGGACGGCGAGCTCGAGCAGGTCGACCCGGACGAGGTCGCTGTGGGATCCGTCATCGTGGTCAAGCCGGGCGAGCGCATCCCCATCGACGGCACCATCATCGAGGGCGTGACCCAGCTCGACACCGCCGCGCTCACGGGCGAGTCCGTCCCGCGCCATGCCGAGACGGGTGCGGAGGTCATCTCGGGCTGCATCAACATGACCGGCCTCATTAAAGTCAGGACCACCAAGCCCTTTGGGGAGTCGACCGTCTCGCGCATCCTCGAACTCGTTGAGAACGCCAGCGAGAAGAAGGCCAAGACCGAGAACTTCATCACTCGCTTCGCCCGCGTCTACACCCCGGCGGTCACCGGTGCCGCCGCCCTCCTCGCCCTTGGCGGCGGTCTCATCACCGGCGCCTGGAGCGACTGGATCCTCCGTGGCCTCGCCTTCCTCGTCGTCTCCTGTCCGTGCGCCCTCGTCATCAGCGTGCCGCTCAGCTTCTTCGGTGGCATCGGCGGGGCGTCGCGCATCGGCGTTCTTGTAAAGGGATCGAACTACCTCGAGTCCCTGGCGGAGGTCGACACCGTCGTCTTCGACAAGACGGGCACCCTCACGAACGGCACCTTCAACGTCGTCGCCATTCACCCAGAGTCCGGCATCGATCCGGATTACGTCCTCAGTCACGCCGCCTATGCGGAGGCCTTCTCGGACCATCCCATCGCGCTCTCCGTCAAGGCCGCGTATACGGGTGAGATCGACCGCAATCGCATTCGCAACGTCCAGGAGGAGAGTGGCCACGGCGTCGTGGCCCGCGTGGTCGAGGAGACCCAGGCCGCAGAGCACGTGGTCCTCGTGGGCAACGACAAGCTCATGCGTGCGCACGGCGAGACCTGGCACGATTGCTCGCTCACCGGCACCATCCTGCACGTCTCGGTCGACGGGCGCTACGTGGGCCACATCGTGATCGCGGACGTCGTGAAGGACGACGCCGCGCAGACCATCCGCGACCTCCACGCCTGCGGCGTCCGCCGCTGCGTCATGCTCACGGGCGACCGCGAGGAGGTCGCCGCAGCCGTGGCCGACCAGCTCGGCATCGATGAGTTCCACGCACAGCTCCTGCCCGCGGACAAGGTCGAGCGCGTCGAGGCGCTGCTCGCCGGCGAAGATGCCAAGCACAAGCTCGCCTTCGTTGGCGACGGCATCAACGACGCCCCGGTTCTCACCCGCGCAGACGTGGGCATTGCCATGGGAGCGATGGGCTCCGACGCCGCCATCGAGGCAGCCGACGTCGTCCTTATGGACGACAAGCCCTCGAACATCTCGCGAGCCATCCGCATTGCCCGCAAGACGATGGGGATCGTCTGGCAGAACATCGTCTTCGCGCTTGCCGTGAAGCTCCTGATCCTGGTGCTGGCCGCGTTTGGCATCGCCAACATGTGGCTCGCCGTCTTTGGCGACGTGGGCGTCGCGATCATCGCGATCCTCAACGCCATGCGCGCCATGCACGTCGAGAACTAGCAACGCGAACCTGCAAAAGGGACAGTCCCTTTTGCAGGTTTGAAGGCCTCGCCGCAAAGCAATGCCCCCGCCGCGAGGGGGCGCGACGGGGGCCAAAGGAAGGAAGGTACTTAGTACTTACCCCTCCACCAGGCGTTATAGCGTCGCCGCACGAGCTTCACGTCTCCGTCATGTTCACGCCACACCGCCATCACGTTCGCGACACATCACCGCCATAAATGAGACGGCGCCCCTTCGCCTTCGGCTCTCGCCGGGCGAAGGGGCGTCGCTTTTCTTACCAAACCGTCTGAATCCTCGACCCCGGAGACTCAGCCCCAAAGCCGCCATCCCGAAGTCGCGGCATAGCCACGGCCACGCTATGGCAACCCTACTCCTCGACCTCGAGAAGCTCGATCTCGAAGTTGAGCGGCTTGCCCGCGAACTCGTGATTGGCGTCGACCTTGATCTGCACCGGGGTCACCTCGACCACGCGCGCGGGAATGACCTGGTTGTTCGGTCCGCGAAGACCAACCTGGTCGCCCACGGACATGCGCTCCATGCCAAGGGCCTCCTCGCGACGGAACGTAAAGACGAGCTGATCGTCGTGCTCGCCATACGCCTCGCTGGGAGCAAGGTGGACGTTCTTCTTCTCGCCAACCTGCATATCCGCAACGGCAAAGTCAAACCCGGGAATCATCTGCTTGGCGCCGCACGTAAACTCAAGCGGCGTGCCTCGATCGTAGCTGCTGTCGAACTGCGTGCCGTCGTCGAGCGTGCCACGGTAGTTGACCTTGACCTTTTTACCGATGTTGGACATTTCGTGTCTCCTGTCTATGGCGCCCTCAATACTGCTTGAGGGTTTTCAGACCAGGTAGCATAAGCATTCGTAAGCCAAAGGGCAATATGTCCGTTTCTTTATCTTCACACTGGAAACACGCTGTTGATATAGTTAAGGCTTCCGTATCGCAATGAAAGGGGCCCGCATGTCCTCTGCCCAGAAGACCGTTAAAATCCTCAGCTTCATCGCCATGGCAATCGCCGTGGCCTTCATCGTCGTCGGCGCGCTCTGCCTTGCCGGCGTTCCGGTCATCTCCAGCGACAACCCCGAGATCCTCCGTCAGCTTGGCATCCTCTGCTTTATTGACGCCGTCGCCTTCGTCATCTACGTCGTCCTGGGCATCCGCGGTGCCAACTCTCCGCGCAAGATTGGCCCGTTCCGCGTCTACACCGTGATCGTGCTCGCGTTTGGCGTGCTCAACGTTGCCGTCGCCGTTGCCTCTCACCCCGAGAACATCATCGGCAGCGCTGGCGTCTCGACCATCGCCGCGCTCGTCCTCGCCATCGCCGGTTTCATCACCTCCGGCAAGGTCGTCAAGGAGCTCGACCGCTAAGGACTCGCCCGGCGCGCCATACGGGCCCCTCACCGGGCCATGAGCCCAGCAACTGCACATTTCACATAAGATGGACGGATCACGGCATGGGAAGTTGCCGTGACCCGTTTTTCATGCGCCGCGAGCGATGCACAGTGCCCGTCCACGGCACGACAAAAGAAGGAGGAAACGATGCTCTTCGATGTCTACGGCACCAACGCACCATTCCGGTGGCTTGGCTGGGTCCTGGTGTTCGTTGGCCTCATCCTTGCCAATGAGTTCGCGCGTCGCTCCAAGGTTGGCGGACTCATCATGTTCGGCGCCCTTCCCATCGCCATGACCGTCTACTGCGTGGCCATCGGCATCGGCGTGGCGCAGGGAGCCGAGTGGGCGCTCAACAACCCCACGCACGTCTACCAGAACAGCTGGTTCCACTACGCCAAGGTCTACGCGGCGCTCGCCGGCTGCCTGGGCTTCATGGTCATCAAGTACAAGTGGGGCAGGCTCGGCCGCGCCCACTGGTTCCGCGCCTGGCCGTTCGTCATCGTGGCCATCAACATCCTGATTGCGGTGTGCTCCGACTTCGAGAGTGCCTACCACTTCTTCGCGCTCGGCGAGACCACCTGGGTCACGTCCGAGGGCGCCACGCAGCTCGCCGGATGGAACAACGTGTTCAACGGCATCGCCGGCATCATCAACATCTTCTGCATGACCGGCTGGTGGAGCGTCTACGCGTCCAAGGACGAGGCGGATATGCTCTGGCCCGACATGACGTGGGTCTACATCATCGCCTATGACATCTGGAACTTCTGCTACACGTACAACTGCCTGCCCACGCACTCCTGGTTCTGCGGCTTTGCGTTGCTGCTGGCCCCCACCGTGGCAAACTTCTTCTGGAACAAGGGCGGCTGGATCCAGAACCGCGCCTACACGCTTGCCATCTGGTGCATGTTCGCGCAGGTGTTCCCCTACTTCCAGGAGCAGTCCGTCTTCGTGACGCACTCCACGCTCAACCCCACCTCCGCGCTCGTGGTCTCCGTACTCGCGCTCGTGGCAAACGTGGCAGCCATCATCTACATCGTCTATCGCGCCAAGAAGCTCGGTGTGAACCCCTACAAGAGCGACGTCTTCAAGGGCACGCGTGACTGGGAGCAGGCCACGGCCCGTCGAGAGCCCGCCGAGAACGACCCCGCACTCGCGGCCTAACATCTCACAACAAAGCCCAATGCAACGACCCCGGCACCATGGCAATGGTGACGGGGTCGTTTGTCACCGCGCAGCGGGGTGGCGCGATGGGGCAGGGCCTCCTTTGTCACCGCAGACAGGGCCGCCTTTGTCACCGCAGCTCCACACGCCTCGTGGCCACACGGCCAACGAGCGCCGGAGAGTGCGAGACGAGCACGAGGCCCCAGCCGTCGCGCTCCTGTAGGCCCATCAGCACATGCCACAGCTCGGCCTGCGTCACGGCGTCGAGCATGGCCGTGGACTCGTCGGCGATGAGGTAGCGAGGCCGCACGGACAGCGCGCGCACCATGGCGAGGCGCATGAGCTCGCCACCGCTCAGCTCGTGCGGACGCCGCGCAAGCCACTCCTCGCGCACGCCGAACGAACCGAGAAGCTCGTCCGCACGCGCGCACACCTCGCCCGCTCCGGCAACCTCCCCCAGGCTCCGCCCAAGTCTCACCCGTGGGTCAAACGCCAGCTCGGGATGCTGGGGCAGCAGCTGCACGGGGCTTGCCTCGCCCCGCAGGCGCGCAATGGGACGCACGGGCTCGCCGTCCGCGAGCACACACCCAGACGCAGGCACCAGATAGCCAGCAAGCAGTTGGCACAGCGTCGTCTTTCCGCGGCCAGACGGGGCCGTGAGCGCCACGCGCTCCCCCGGCTCCACCGAAAGGCTCAGGCCTCGGTACAGCTCGCGCCCACACGGGTAGCGAAAGGAGATGTCTCGTGCCTCGAGGCTCATCGGGTCACCTCCAGATCGTCGCCAACCGTACCAAACGTCGCAAAGTCGTGACTCGGCAGCGCATGCCACAGGGCACGCGAGAAGGGATGCCTCAGCAGCTCCGGAGCTGAGAAGCTCTCCACACCCGTCTCCTCCACGACCGTGCCGTCCCGGAATACTGCCACGCGGTCCGCAACGCTCAACGCAAGCTCGATGTCGTGCGTGATGAGCAGCACGCCGCCGCCCGCGTCCGCAAAGGCGCGCAAATCGTCGAGGGCATGCACCGCAAGGTCAAGGTCGAGGCCTGGCGTGGGCTCGTCGGCGATGATGAGGCGCGGCTCCTCCATGAGCGCGCACATAAGCAGCACGCGCCGCGCCATGCCGCCGGAAAGCTGGTGGGGATAGAGGCGCTCGACCTGCTCGCCCAGCCCATACGAGGCAAATAGCTCGCGCTGGCGGGCCAGCCTGCGCGCGGCGTCCGCCCTTCGCTCGGCACGCGAGGAGCCGCGAGACACGCCGCGGACCTGATCGCCCACGCGCATGAGCGGGTCAAGATTATCCACGCCCTGCGGCACGAGCGAGATCCCGTGCCCCCGCAGCCGCGCAAGCGACGCTGCGTCCTGCGCGGTGCCGTCAAACCAGATGGAACCCGTCACCTCGGCGTTCGTCTCGTACTGACCCATGAGGGCGTCTGCGAGCACCGTCTTTCCCGATCCACTCGCCCCCACGACGGCAAGGAGCTCGCCCTCGTGCACGGAGAGCGTGAGGTCGTGCAGCACCTCGCCGCGGCAGCGAGCGCCGGAGAAGTACGGGGCGGCAGGGTCGTAGTCATCGAACACCACGCTCAGGTGCTCCACGGCGAGCAGGTGGTGCCCGCCGGCATGATGCGAGGAGCCCGCATGGCTGTGATGGTGGTGCAGCTCGCCGGTCACGTGAGCCACGGCGTGGCCACCCGTCTGCAAAGCGTCCATGAGCCTCCCCTACCTCTGCGACGAACGCGCCGACGCGAGGGCGCGCGCCAGCGAGCCCAAGCATGCGATCGCGAGGACGACGACGAGCAGCGCCGCCCCGGGCAACGCCGCGAGCCACCAGTACCCCGCGGAGAGGTACTGCATGGACTCCGACAGAATCACGCCCACGGCAGGCTCGTCCGGCGAGAGGCCAAACCCGAGGAACGTGATAGACGCCTCATGCAGGATCGCGTGCGGGAACATCAGAACGACACCCACGAGCAGCTGCGGAAGCACCGCTGGCAGCACGTGGCCGCGCACGACTTGCCAAGGCGTGGCGCCCGCGGCGCGCGCCGAGGCGAGCCAGGGTTGCTCGCGCAGCTGCACGATTTCTGCTCGCAGGACGCGCGCAAGGCTCGGCCAGTGCGTGAGGGCCACGCCAACCGTGACACCCACGGCACCGCGGCCAAGCGCATAACTCACGAGGATGAGGAGCACGATGTGCGGGATGCCCATAACGAGGTCGACAAGCCACGACACGGCGGCGTCTGCCACCCTACCGCCGAGGGCCGCCACGCAGGCGAGCGCAAACGCGATGACGCCCGAGCACGTCGCCGCGAGCAGGCCCACGAACACCGAGGTGGAAAGGCCCGCAAGCGTACGGGCAAGCATGTCTCGACCCATCCAGTCCGTACCAAAGGGATGTGCGGCGCACGGTGCGAGGTTCTTGGCCGTAAAGTCGCTCGCCACGGCAACGCCCGCAAGGCACCTGCCCGCGACCACGACGAGCGCGAGCAGTGCGCAGGCCCCCATGAGGCCGACGAGCATGAGGCGCCTGTTGCCCAGGCGACCCCGTTCGGGCATGTGGAACACGGTGCGGGAGCCGTCCTCGCCATGGCGCCCGCCCTCGCCGCGGGGCCCGGGGCACGCCACTCGCGCCTGGGACGTGCTAACGACACTACCCACGAGGCCTCGCCTCCCACCCACGCACGCGCGGGTCAATGACGCCGTAGAGCACGTCCGCAAGGGCGTTGCCCGCAAACACGACGAGCGCCGAGACGAGCGCGATGGCCACGAGCAGCGGTGCGTCCCCGCCGAGGCCAGCCGTGACAGCCGCCTGGCCAAGGCCGGGGTAGGAGAACACCTGCTCCACGAGCACCGAGCCGCCAAACACCTCGCTCACGCTCGACAGCTCGATCGTGAGCGCAGGCACGACGAGATTTCTCAGCCCATGACGGGCAAGCAGCGCGAGGCCAGACTCGCCTCGGCTGCGCGCAAAGCGCACGTAGTCACTCGCCATGACGTCAATCGTCTTCTCGCGCGTGTGCAGAGCGATGCCGGGCATGTTGGACACGGCAAGCACCAGGGCCGGAAGCACGAGGTGATGGAGCCTATCCGCCCAGCTCACCTGCGAGGCCGCCACGCCCACAGGCACCGAGAAGCCCAGCGGAAACCACCCGAGCCACACGCAGAAGACCATGAGGGCCAGAAGGCCCAGCCAGAAGGCCGGCGTGGAGGAGAGCAGGTAGCACATGCCAAGGGCCACACGGTCAAGGGCGCCGCCCTCTCGTGTCCCCATCGCGATCCCGAGCACAAGCCCGCCGACACCGGCGAGCAGCCAGGCGGCGAGCATGAGCGCGGCCGAGCTCGCGAAACGTTCCCCCACGACCTCCGTCACGGGCCGAGCGAAGCGTAGGCTCTCCCCGAGGTCACCGCGAAGAGCGCCTGCCGCCCAGTGGGCATAGCGCTGCCATATGGGCGTCGAGGAACCCCAGTACTGCTCGAGCTCCTCGCGCTGCCCGACGCTCATGTGGGCGTAGGACGCCTGCCCCACGTTGGCCCTCACCGGGTCAACGGGCGAGGCACCCACGAGCGCGAACGTCACGACGCTCGTAGCCACGAGCAGTGCCGCGAGGCGCAGCAGCGCCCTCGCCCATCTCGGCAAGGCCCTTGTCGGCCTCGCCCACGTCGGGCCCGTCTCCTCAGGCCCTCTCTCCAACAGTCCCCTTCCCATCGGCTACTGCCAGCTCCAACGGTCGACGTTGTTGAGCACGGACCAGCCGTGGCCGTGGGGCTGCAGCTTCTGGCGGGCCACAGTGAGGCCGTCGCGCTTCCAGTACAGGTGGCTCACGTTGGCGAGCCACACCCACGTGGCGTCGCCGGCGGGCGCGATGCCGCCCACGCCATCCCACTCGGACTGCTGCCACAGCGGGTAGGACGCCTCGACGTCATCAGCGGCGAGCGCCTCGTCGAGATAGGCGTCCACGGTGGCGTCCGAGTAGCACGAGTAGTTCATCGTGCCCGAGCTGTGGCTGAGCTCGTAGACGTCAGAGGGCGAGTTGGAGCCCCAGCCCCAGGTGATGGGGTCGCTGAACTCATGGGGATAGAGGTCGTCCCAGCTGCCGCCGTGCGTGTTGACCTCGATGCCGATCTGGGCCATCTGATTCGCGAAGGCGTTGGCCATGGACTGGCGCACCGAGTCGCTGGCGGGATAGTGGAGGTCAAGCGAGCAGCGCAAGCCCTCACGCGCGTACACGCCGTCCTCGCCGAGCACCCAGCCCGCACCCTCGAGCTGGGCCTTAGCGGCCTGGGGGTCATAGTCGCAACGCATGCCGTCGCTTGCCCACGGCATGCCATCGCCGATGCTGTAAGCAACCTTGCCGTAGCCGCCCAGGACGTCATCCACGATCGCCTGGCGGTCGACGCCCAGATTGATGGCGCGGCGCACCTCGACGTTGCATGTCACGTCATTGCCCGCCGGGTAGGTGGCGTCACCATCGGCACGCTCGGAGCCCGCCGGGATGACGGGCAGCTGAATCCCGCGAGAGTCCACGGTGTCGTAGGCCTCGAGCGAGTAGCCCTCGATCGTCTGGTCGGCGAGCGTGGCAGAGGTGTAGGCCATGTCGACCTGGCCGGCGCGCGCGGCGGCAAGGGCAGCGTCCTCGGCCATGAACACGACGACAACGCGCTCGATGTTGGGCTTTTCGCCGTAGTAACTCGGGTTGGCCTCGAGAATAGCCTGCTGGCCGCGATCCCACTGCACAAGCTTGTAGCGCCCCGAGCCTATGGGGTTAGCGCCGTAGTCGGGGCCATAGGCGTGCTCGGGCACGATGCCCATGTTGGCAAGCGTGTATAGCAGCGTGTTGCAGGGCTTGGAGAGCGTGATGAGCGCCGTCGTATCGTCGGGCGCCGTGGCATCGGCGACCATGGAGAGGTCTGCCTGGGCGTTCTTGGAGCCGCGGATCGTGTTGATGGTGAACGCTACGTCCGCGGCCGTAAGCGCCTGGCCGTCCGAGAACGTGGCGTCGTCGCGGATCTTGAACGTCCAGGTGAGCTTGTCAGGCGAGCATGACCAGTCCGTCGCGAGGTCGTTGGTGAAGTTCATGTCCTCGTCGGTAACGATGAGGGTCGACTGGATAAGGGGCTCGTGCACGTGCTCGCCGCAGCCCCAGTCGACGCAGGGGTCAAACCCGGCGTCTGGCTCGTTCTCGGCGCTCATCGCGATCGTGACCTGATGGGTGGCGTCCACGTCCGAGGCGGTCGCGGCGTCCGCGCGCCCACCCCCGTTGCTACAGCCCGCAAGGCCGCACGCGGCAAGCGCCGCCGCTATGCCGCCGCCCACGAAAGCACGCCTCGTCACATTCGCACCGCTCACTTGAAACTCCTCCCCATACGCCACGACGGCGCACACACATGGAAATAAAAGATCTGTCTTGTCGAACAGAAGAGTACTATCGTTCAATGGTATCCGAACGGATTGAACAGACTGTTCCGTAACTAGCATGCAGGAGGCATCATCCATGCAGTTCGATCTCGACAAGGACATTCGCTACGGCCTCGCCTACTCCGGCGGCGTCGACTCGTGCTACCTGCTCGCGGAGCTCCTCCGCGAGGGCTACGACGTCAAGGCCTACACAATCCTCGACGACCTTCAGATCACGCGAGACACCGACGACTCAGTGACCATCGCCAAGATGCTCGGCGCCGAGCAGGAAATCATCCCCATCAACATCTGGGACGGCCACGAGGACCTGCGCGCCAATCCCTGGGACCGCTGCTACCACTGCAAGTCCATGGTGTTCGGCACCATCCTCGAGCACATGCGCACAGACGGCCGTACCGTCCTACTCGACGGCACGAACGCAAGCGACCGCGAGGACCGCAGACCGGGATTCCGCGCTATCCACGAGCTTGGCGTGCGCTCGCCACTGCGCGAGGCCGGTCTCACGAAGGACCAGGTGCGCGAGAACTCCGCCAAGCTGGGGCTGCCTACGGCCAACAAGCCAAGCTACGCCTGTTACGGCGTCTACTTCGACAGGGGCGAGGCCATCACGCCCGAGTCGCTGAAAAAGACGGTCGACAAGTTCATGGCCTCCCACCCGGACGCGGCAGACCGTGTGCGCACGGACGGCAACATTGAGCCGAGCCCGGCCGAAGCCGCCGCGCTCGCCCGAGAGAAGGCGTAGCGGAGATGACAAAGGCGCCGGAATCAACCGTCACGCCCAAAGTGGCAGACATCGGCTATGCGCAGCTCGACCTCACACGAGGCGCCAGGTGCGGCGCGGGCGAGGTCGTCTACGGCGAGGGCAAAACGGCCGAGCAGGTCGCCGGTATCGTGGACGCGCTCATCGCCGCAGGCCAGCGCCACGTGCTCGTCACGCGCCTGTCCGCCGAGAAGTTCGAGCGGGCCCGCGAGCTCATGGAGAGCGGCACGCCCCTCGAGTACCACGCCGGCGCCCGCATCGCCATCGCGGGCGGCATGCCCGTGCAGAGCGGCAACGGCACCATCGTCGTGGCCTGCGCGGGCACGAGCGACCTGCCGGTGGCCGAGGAGGCCGCACTCACGGCCGAGTTTCTCGGCAACCGCGTCGAGCGCGTGCGCGACGTGGGTGTGGCGGGCCTGCACCGACTACTCGCCCATGCCGACCAGCTCGCCCGCGCGCAGGTCATCGTGGCCGTGGCCGGCATGGAGGGGGCGCTCGCGAGCGTCATCGGCGGACTCGTCTCGTGTCCCGTCATCGCCGTTCCCACGAGCGTGGGCTACGGCGCCAACCTCGGCGGCCTCTCCGCCCTGCTCTCGATGCTCAACTCATGCGCGAGTGGCGTGAGCGTTGTGAACATCGACAACGGGTTCGGCGCCGGCTACCAAGCGAGCCTCATCAACCACCTGCCGGGGCGAGCCCCGGCACAGACCCACGACGCCCGCCCGGCGGACGCCCAGCGATAGGAGCACCATGGGCAAGACCCTCTACCTTGACTGCAGTTCCGGCATCAGCGGAGACATGACCGTCGCGGCGCTGCTCGACCTCGGCGCGAGCGAGCAGCGTCTGCGCGAGACGCTCTCCACGCTGCCCATCCACGGATTCGACGTAGCCGTAACCCGCGTGAGGAAAAGCGGACTGGACGCCTGCGACTTTGACGTTCGCCTCGATGCCGCACACGAGAACCATGACCATGACATGGCCTGGCTCTACGGCCACCTCGACGCCAACGATCACGAGCACGGACACGCACACGATCACGGGCACGAACACGATCACGAGCACGCACACGAGCACTCGGCGGAGCACGATCACGCGCACGAGCACTCGGCGGAGCACGATCACGCGCACCATCATCACCATCACGAGCACCGCTCGCTCGCGGACGTCTGTGCGATCATCGACGCCTCGGCGATGAGCGAGCGCGCCAAGGGGCTCGCCCATGCCGTGTTCGGAAAACTCGCCGAGGCCGAGGCGAAGGCACACGGCGCCACACCCGAGACCGTGATGTTTCACGAGGTAGGTGCCATCGACTCCATCGTCGACATCTGCTCGGTGGCCATCTGCCTCGACGACCTGGACGTCACCGAGGTCATCGTGCCCTCGCTTGCCGAGGGGCACGGCACGATCCGCTGCGCCCACGGCATCATGCCCGTTCCCGTGCCCGCCGTGGTGAATCTGTGCCAGGCGGCCGGCATCGCCCTTATGCCCGCACCCGTCGCCGGCGAGCTCGTTACGCCCACGGGTGCCGCCATCGTCGCCGCGCTGCGCACGGACAGCGCCCTTCCCGCGAGCTATGCCATCGAGCGCGTGGGCTACGGCGCAGGCAAGCGCGCCTGCGAGAACTGTTCGGGCGTGCTGCGCGCCGTCCTCATCGCATCCGAGGTCAGCGACGACGCGGGCGACGGCGACCGCAGCACCGTCACGAAACTCGAGAGCGACCTCGACGACTGCACCGGCGAGGCGCTCAGCCGCGTCATCGAGCTGCTCATGGCCGCCGGCGCGCGTGAGGCGCACGCCATCCCGATCGTCATGAAGAAGGGGCGCCCAGGCCACCAGCTCGAGGTCATCTGCGATGGGGAGCTCGCGCCCGCGCTCGAGCGCATCATCTTCGAGAACACCACGACCATCGGCATCCGCTCCATGGACATGCGTCGCCATGCCCTTCCACGCACGCCCGACGGCATCGAGACGCCCTATGGGCGCGTCGCCACAAAGCTCGTCGTGATGCCGGACGGCCACGTGCGGGCCTACCCCGAGTACTCCTCGGTCGTCGAGGCATGCGAGCGCACGGGCGCGTCGTTCCAAGACGTGTTCCGTGCCACGCAGGCAGCCACGGATGCCGGACATAGCGGCGACGCGCGAGGGGTGTAGAGATGGACAAGAGACGCCAGCGCACCCGCGAGGCCATAGAGACCGCATTCGTCGAGCTCATCGACGAGCGGGGCTATGCGAAGACTACGGTCCAGGACATCCTCGAGCGCTCCGGCGTGGGGCGTGCCACGTTCTACGCACAGTTCCACAGCAAGGACGACCTGCTCGAGGCCCAGGTCTGCGCTCTGTGCGACCACGCACTCGACATGGGCGCGGCAACGCCCGTCTCGCCGCTCGTCCAGACCGAGCGCGTGCTGGGGAACCTCCTCGACCGCAGGGGCGGGCTGCATGCCCTCATCGTCGACGAGGGCTCCGAGCGTTTCGCAGACTGTCTACGCCACGCCATCGTCACCCGCGCGGACGCCGCCGTCCCCGCCTGCCCCAGGGGCGCGGCAGCACGCATGAACCGCTCGTTTTTGCTGCACCACATAGCCGCGAGCTTCGTGGGCATGGTGCGCTGGTGGGCATGGAACGACTTTGCCGCCACGCCGCGCAACCTCGCAACCGACTATCTCAATGCAATCCTCCCGCTGTTTGGCGAGAGTGCGCCCACGGAGTAAAACTGTCCCAGGCATCGAGCCGGACGCACTCGCGGCGCAAGCTCGCGATCGGCTCGGACAAAAGGAGCACACGATGAGCTATCCCGTCTTTGACATGCACTGCGACACGGCAGACCGCCTGGCCTGGCAGTTCCTCCCGGACGACATCAAGCAGACGTGCGGCATGGACTTCTACGGATTTGGAGACGCAGACGACCCATCCGCGTACCGAGACCTCGCGAGCAGCCACTGCCACATCTCGCTCGACAAGATCGGCGACACGCCATGGGCGCAGTGCTTTGCCTGCTATGTGCCCGATGCCCTCTCGCCCGAGCAGGCCACGGGCTTTCACGGGAGCGTAATGTCCCACCTCGCGCACGAGGTTGAGCGCAACGCCGGGCGCGTCATCCCCGTGGCATCGGCATCCCAGCTCCGCGGCGTGCTCGAGGGCGGTGGCGAGCCACACGTGGCGGCCGTTCACACAATCGAGAACGCCCGCATGTTTGCCGCGGACCTCGGGCTCGTCGAGCGCTATGCCGCAGACGGTCTCCTCATGGCCTCGCTGACATGGAACGCCGCAGGCCCCCTCGCAAGCGGCAATGACACCCACGAGGGCCTCACCTCGCTCGGACGCGAAGCGCTTGCCGAGATGGGCCGCCATAACATCGCCGTGGATGTCTCCCACCTGAACGACGAGTCCTTCGCGGACGTCGCCCGCGCGACCGACGAGCCGCTCGTCGCGAGCCATTCAAACTCCCGCGCCGTCTGCAACCACCCGCGCAACCTCACAGACGCCGAGTTTGCCGAGATTTGCGCTCGCGGTGGCGTCGTTGGTCTCAACTACTGCAGCTATTTCCTCGTTGAGGGCGCAAAGGGCGAGACGGGCAAGTCCGTCACGTTCGATCAGATCGCCGCCCACATCGAGCACTGGCTCGACCTCGGCGGAGAGAACGCCATCGCACTTGGCGGGGACCTCGACGGCGCGGATGTCCCAGACCTGCTCGACGGCGCAGACAAAATGCCCGTTTTCCAGGGCCTGCTCGAAAGGCGCTTCGGCGAGGACGTCACCGCGAAGCTCTGCTACGAAAACGCCCTCAACTTCTTCGAGCGCTACCACGGTTAGGCGCCGTCCGTAGCCGCCGGCGGGCCACCTCAGCCAAAACGCTGCGGACGCCCCGTGCGTCGGCCCGTACCGGCCCGCGCCCCGCCGAACAATTGCCGTACCCTGCTATCATCTTCTCTCGGAATGGGCGCTCGCTCGAGCGAGCTCAATAAGGGAGAGAACATGAATCGCACCAAGATTGTCGAGCTCTATCGCAACATGGAGCAGCTTGACGGCAAGACCGTCACCGTCGCCGGCTGGACCAAGTCCGTCCGCGACATGAAGAATTTCGGCTTCGTCACGCTCAACGACGGCAGCTGCTTCAAGGACCTCCAGGTCGTCATGAACCGCGAAGCCCTCGCCAACTATGACGAGATCTCGCGTTGTTCCGGCTACACGGCCCTCGTCTGCACGGGCACCGTCAAGCTCACGCCCGAGGCGCAGCAGCCCTTCGAGCTCACTGCGGAGACCATCACCGTCGAGGGCGCCTGCGCCGCGGATTACCCGCTCCAGAAGAAGCGCGCCACGGTCGAGTTCCTTCGCACCCAGCAGCACCTCCGCCCGCGTACGAATCTCTTCCGCGCCGTGTTCCGCGTCCGCTCCGTGGCCGCCGCGGCCATTCACAGCTTCTTCCAGGGAAGAGACTTCGTCTACGTCAACACCCCGCTCATCACCACGAGCGACTGCGAGGGCGCGGGCGAGATGTTCCGCGTCACCACGCTTGACCCGAAGAACCCGCCGCTCGTGACCGAGGAGCAGGCTGCTGCCAGTAACGGCGAGCTCGTCGCCGACGATGTCGACTGGAGTCAGGACTTCTTCGGCAAGCACGCGAGCCTCACCGTCTCCGGCCAGCTCAACGCCGAGAACTTCGCCATGGCCTTTGGTGACGTCTACACCTTTGGCCCCACCTTCCGCGCCGAGAACTCCAACACGACGCGCCACGCGGCCGAGTTCTGGATGGTCGAGCCCGAGATGGCCTTCGCAGACCTCAACGACTACATGGACAATGCCGAGGCCATGCTGAAGTACGTCCTCACCACCGTCATGGAGACTTGCCCGGACGAGCTCGCCATGCTCAACAAGTTCGTCGACAAGGGCCTGCTCGACCGCCTGCACCACGTCGCGACGAGTGACTTCGCACGCGTCACCTACACCGAGGCCGTCGAGATCCTCGAGAAGGCCGTCGCCGATGGCCACAAGTTCGACTATCCCGTCAGCTGGGGTATCGACCTCCAGACCGAGCACGAGCGTTTCCTCACCGAGGAGCACTTCAAGCGCCCGACCTTCGTGACCGACTATCCGGCGGAGATCAAGGCCTTCTACATGCGCATGAACGACGACGGCAAGACCGTCGCCGCGGCAGATTGCCTGGTTCCCGGCATTGGTGAGATCATCGGCGGCTCCCAGCGCGAGGAGCGCCTCGACCTGCTCGAGCAGCGCATCGCCGACCTTGGCATGAACCCCGAGCAGTACAAGTACTACCTCGACCTTCGCCGCTATGGCTCTTGCAAGCACGCCGGCTATGGCCTCGGTTTCGAGCGCCTCGTCATGTACCTGACGGGCGTGAGCAACATCCGCGATGTCATCCCGCACCCGCGCACGGTCGGCAACGCCGAGTTCTAGGGCGAGACCAGCGCGCAAGTGGCCACTCGAGCCACGTCTGTACCATATCGCATTGACGCACAAACAAAGGACGGGTCGCTCCCAGCGGAGCGGCCCGTTCTCTTGTTTTAAGCAGGCGCACGCAAGACACCCGCATGCGCGTGCAACATACACTGCCACTTGCAACCGCGCACCCGGAAGAGAACCCAAAAATGAACCGGCCCGTCAGCGCTCGCGCAGCACCCGCCTCAAGCAGCACCCGTCTCAAAACGCAAAAGCGCCCGTGCAGGGAGGTTGCACGGGCGCGCATGTAGCAACTGGCCTCAAGCGACGCCAGGAAGGGGAGCATGGCTCAAGCCAGGTGACGCTAACAACTACCGAGAGCGGCAAGCCCCATGTCCAGGAGCAGGGCCGCATGCTGAGGCTGGTACTCATCCGGAGCGATGGTAACGACCTTCTTAGCACCCGCCTCTTCAAACGCCGTCTTCGCGAAATCAACCGCGGGAGACAGCATGATCACGTCAGCGTCCTCCACGTGATCTACGGCCTCGCCGACTGGCATCGACTTGACGTCGATATCAAGGCTGCGCCCCTCGACGAGCGCACGCATCTTGGCGGCAATGACGCTCGAGGTAACGCTAAGAGTGCAGCACAGAACGATCTTCTTCATGACCATGCCTTCCGTCTCTGAGGCGGGAATACGATTCACATGCCATGCGAGGTCGATAGGGCGCGCTTCCGCATGATCCGTACAAACGCGACGAGGCGCGCCTTGCCCGCTCGTCCTACGTATCGCACAAGGACGACTTCCACTCACGGGCCAAGCGAAGCAAAAGGGGTGGCTCCCGCCCGCAAGCCATTCGAGCGGGAGCCGAGGGGGGACTACTTCTTCTGGACGTACTTGAGGCAGTCGAGCGTGACGGCAGTGAGGATGATGATGCCGGAGAACACGAACTGCAGGTTGGTGTCGATGCCCAGAATGGTGAGGGAGTAGGTAAGCGCGGTGAAGATCAGCACGCCGACCGTGACGCCCGAAATCTTGCCGATGCCGCCGGTGAAGGAAACTCCGCCGACCACGCAGGCCGCGATGGCGTCCATGTCCCAACCCTGACCATAAGCGGCGGAGCCAGAACCGACCATGCGCATGCACTCGAGCCAGTCGCCGAAGCCGTAGAGGATGCCGGCGAGCACGAAGGCACCAATGGTGACGCCGAAGACGGAGATGCCGGAGACGGCAGCGGCCTCGGGGTTGCCACCCACGGCGTAGAGGTTCTTACCGAACGTCGTCTTGTTCCAGATGAACCAAACGATCGCGACGGCGAGGGCGGCCCAGAGAATGATCGTCGGGAAGCCGTTAACCTTCGGGATGAAGATGCCCGGGATGGCACCCTCAATGGCACCGAAGGAGACACCCTTGGTGGCATAGGTCACGAGGCCAAAGATGATGAGCATGTTGGCCATCGTGGAGATGAACGGGTGCATCTTGAAACGCGCCGTGAAGAAGCCGGCGATGGTCGTGAACAGCGTCGTCAGGCAGATGCAGACGACGAGGGCCAGAAGCGCACGCGGAACGAGAGGGATCGAGGTGAAGTCGAAGACAACGCCAAAGACCGAACCCGTGTTGATACCCTGGTGCATGATGATCGTCGAGGCGGTCATGCCCATACCGACCATACGGCCAATCGAAAGGTCAGTGCCCGTAAGCAGGATCAGGCCGGCGACGCCAAGGGCGTAGAACATGCGCGGCGAGGCCTGCTGCAGGATGTTAAGGACGTTCTGATAGGTGAGCAGCTGCGTGCCCTTGACGATCGGGGCAGCGATGCACAGGCCGATGAACACGAGAAGAATGACGATGTACAGGCCGTTCTTCAGGAAGAAGTTGCGCGTGTTGAACGTGTAGAGGTAGTTCTCGCGCTTCTGCGCCTGCTTCTCGGCGAAGGTGAACTTGCCCATGCGCAGCATGTCGATGAGGTGGTACTCATAGGCGAAGGCCTCGTGCTGGCGGTCCTTGATCTGCTGCAGCTCGGCGCCGTAGGTCACCTTAGCGTCGAACTGACGGTTCTTGTAGATGTAGTTCTCCTCCTTGACCTCCCTGGAATCAGAGAGACCGGCGAGGGTCTGCTTGTGCTCCTCAGCGAGGTCGGCGAGCGCCTTCTCGTACTTGGCCTTAGCCTCGACCTTCTGTGCGGCGCAGCTGGCCTTGACGGGCTCGTAGTACTCGGAGTCGAAGTGCTGCTTGAGATATGCCTCGGCGTCGGCGATGAGCTTGTCGATCTCGGGCTTGTTGGCAGCCTCGACCTTCTTGGCCTTCTCCATCTCGGCCCTGTACTCGGCGATGGCCTCGTCGCGCTCGGCCTTGGTGAGGACGCGATCGGACTTGGTGACGTCGATGCTGGTCTGAAGGGCGACGACCTTCGTCGTGCCCTCGGCACGGAGCTCGTCGACCTTGCTCTGGATAGTGCTTACATACTCATCGATCGGCTGGATGAGTTTCGCCTCATCATCGATCGAGAGAATCTTTCCGCTGGGTGCGGCCATATGATCAGACTCCCTCCTGTTACAGGTACTTGGCGCTCAGGCGCAGAAGCTCTTCCTGGTTGGTCTCGGACGTGTTCACGATGCCGGAAAGTCGGCCGTTGGACATAACGCCGATGCGGTTGGTAATGCCGAGAATCTCGGGCATCTCAGAAGAGACCACGATGATCGTCTTGCCCTGCTTGGCCATCTTGATGATCAGCTCGTAAATCTCGTACTTCGCACCAACGTCGATGCCGCGCGTGGGCTCGTCCATCATGAAGACCTGCGGCCCGCGCTCGAGCCACTTGCCGAAGATGACCTTCTGCTGGTTGCCGCCCGAAAGCGACGAGATGAGGTCGTCGGGGCCCATGCACTTGGTGTTCATCGTCTTGATCTCTTTGGCGGTCGCGCGGACCATCTTGTCCGTCGAGAGGGCGACACCACTCTTGTACTGGTTGAGATTGGCGATGGTGGTGTTGAACGTCAGGTCTCCCTTGAGGAACAGACCGTTGGCCTTGCGCTCCTCGGTGATGAGGGCAAACCCGTGCTCCATGGCGTCGCGCGCGTTGTTGAAGTTCATAAGGCGATCGCGGAAATAGACGCGACCGGCAGCACGCGTACGCACGCCAAAAATCGTTTCGAGCAACTCGGTTCGACCGGCGCCCACCAGACCATACAGACCAAAGATCTCGCCCTTGCGAACATCGAAGGTGATGTCCTGCAGGTGCGGCTCGAACTTGGTGGACAGGTGCTGGATCGAGAGAATCGGCTCGCCGGGCTCGTTGTCGACCGGCGGGAAGCGGTTCTCGAGCGAGCGGCCGACCATGGCCGAGATGAGCTCGTTCATATTCGTGTCTGAGGTGTGCTTCGTCATGACGAGGTTGCCGTCACGGAGCACAGAGATGTCATCGCAAATCTCGAAGATCTCGTCCATCTTGTGGGAGATATAGACGAGCGCAATGCCCTGGCTTTTAAGCATACGCATCATCTGGAAGAGCTTCTCGACCTCCTGGGCCATCAGCGACGAGGTGGGCTCGTCGAGCACAATGACCTTGGCGTTATACGAGATTGCCTTCGCGATCTCACACATCTGGCGCTGCGAGACACTCATGTTCTTCATCGGCTGGGTGAGGTTGACCGTCATGCCGAGGCGACGGAACAGGTCCGAGGCCTCCTTCTTCATGCGGGCCTCATCGATGATGCCGGCGCCGTTAACGGGATAGCGACCCAGGAACAGGTTGTCTACCACGTTGCGCTCGAGGCACTGGTTGAGCTCCTGGTGGACCATGGCCACGCCGTTCTCGAGCGCGTCCTTAGGACCGGAGAAGCTCACCTCCCTGCCGTCGAGGATGATGTCACCCTCGTCCTTCTGGTAAGTGCCAAACAGGCACTTCATCATGGTGGATTTACCTGCGCCGTTCTCGCCCATGAGCCCCATCACGGTGCCACGGCGCACATTGAGGTTGATGTGATCGAGGACCCTGTTACGGCCGAACGACTTGCTCATCCCTTTGATTTGCAGGACGTAGTCCTCTTGCTCATCCGCCATTTGATCACCCCTCTTTACCCCTAGAAATTGATAACGTACTCATCCCTTGCTGGAAAAAGGCCGGGAAGAGGACCTGCCCCTCCCCGGCCCAGCGCCAACGTTAAAGCTAGACGATAGCTAGACCTACGCCAGGAGCGAGGTGTAGGAGGAGCCGTTGTCGGTCTTCACCATGTTGATGGCGAAGGCGTCGTACTCACCCGGGTTGCCGAGACGGTTCGTGATGTTGGACTCGGTCTGGCCGTCGCCACCGATGTAGTCAACCTTGAGGTTGAGGAGCTTGTCGTACTTCTGGAGGAGCGGCTGGTAGGTGGCGGACAGGAAGTTGTCGGCCGCGTTGTAGATGTCGAGCCAGACCGTCTTCTCCGGGCTCTTGGAGGCGTCGAGCTGAGCCTGGGCGCCGTCATACAGAGCGGTGGCGTCGGCGAACTTGTCGGCGTTCTCGGCAGTGACGGCGAGGTTCATCGCGTAGTAGGAGCGGTCCTCCTCGCTGTACTTGTAGTCGGCCTCGGCAAGGACGTTGCCGGCATCGTCGGCCGTGGAGATGCCCGTGTTGATGTCAACGCCGTCAAGGGAGTTGCGGAGCAGACGGAGGGTCAGGTAAGCCTGGACGGCCGGGTTCTGGGAAATGGTGCCGGCGTAGCCCTCGGCGATGGCGGCGACAGCGTCAGAGTTGGCGTCGTAGCCGAAGGTCGGGACCTTGTTCTCCTTGGACCAGGCGTTGAACATAGCCATGCCCATGCCGTCGTTGTTGGAGACGATGACGTCGATCTGGTCACCGAAGGAGGTGGCCCAGCTGCCCAGAGCGTTGCCGGCGGTGGCAGCATCCCAGGTGGCGCCGGCGGAGTTCTTCATCTCCTGCGAGGCGAGCTCGCGGACGATGTACTTCTTGCCGTTGACCTCAAGCTCGCCGTCCTTGACGACGGTAGCGGAGCCGTCAACGTTGGTGCCGGCAGCCTCGGAGACGATAGCGCCGTCCTTCTCGACAGCGGTGCCGAGGGCCTTGCGGCAGCCACGGGTACGGGCGATGGAGTCGTTGTGGCCCACATCACCGATGGCGAGGACATAGCCGATGACGCCGTCGCCGTTGCGGTCGATGGTGTCGATGTGCTCCTTGATGTAGTCAACGACCATCTGACCCTCGAGCTCGCCGCCCTGGTTGGCGTCGAAGCCGACGTAGTAGGTGTTGGCGTTCCAGTTGAGCGTGGTCATGTCGAGCTCACCGGTGGAGCTGTTGGACGGCTGGCGGTTGAAGAAAACGACCGGCTTATCCTTGTTGGCGACATCTCCGCCAGCAGCGGCCGTGGTGGCGGCGCCGTTGTCAGAGCCGCCGCAGCCAACGAGGCTGCCAGCAGCGACGGTGGTCAGGCCAAGACCACAGACCTGGAGGAACTTACGACGAGACATTGCCATAACGATCTCCCTTTCCTTTTTAGCGCGCGATTCGCGCGCCTTTTGACGGTTGGCGAGAATTTTCCCGCTCCGGACTCAAGAGTAACGCATTGGAAATAAAAGTTGACCACTCCTGAGTCGCCATTTCATGTGAGTACGTTAACATTCTTGTTGCACGCACAACTCAGCGAGGCTCGGATTGTTGCCGAACGGTCGAATTTTGCGCCGCGAGTGGCACTACGAGCGTGCAGGTAGGTCCTTAGTTTTCAGCTTTGGGATTCCCGCCAAAAGCCGCCTTGTCAACACGTGCAAGCTCTTCCGCACTCCACGCCTCCCCATTGAGGGCCCTGAGGTTCTCGAGGACCTGCTTGGGAAGCGTGGGCGCCTGACGACACAATGTCTACACTATGCCCTCGCTCGGGCAACGGAGCCACGCTCGATAAGCTTGCCGGGAATGCGCACGGCAACAACCTGGTTGTTTGCCGGATCCTCCGGTACGGCGTGCTCGAAGGCGGTACGCCCGCGCTCACTCATGTCGAACCGCACGGTGGTGAGCTGGCAGTTGGGCACATAGTCCACGAGCGAGTCATCGACGCCGACGACGCTCACGTCCTCCGGAACGCGCAACCCATGATCGCGCAGGGCACAGATGACGCCATTTGCCATTTGGTCGTTCGCGGCGAAGACCGCCGTGAAGCCATGGTCATGCTCGAGCATTTGGCATGCCGCCTCATAGCCGCTATTCGCAGACCAGTCTCCACGCGTGGGCTCGACCACGGCGAGCCCCCTCTCCTGGAGGGCGTCCCTCCAACCAGCCTGGCGAAAAACCTCGTCCACGGAGAACTCGGGGCCGGCAACATAGCGAATCTCGCGGTGACCATGCGAGAAGAGGTGCTCCATGAGCGTGAGGGCGCAACGGTACTGGTCAGAGTCGACCGTCGTACAGCGTGGGTGCGCATACATGGAGACGATCACCGAAGGAAGGCCCGCAAGCGGCGTGAACTCCTCAAAGTCTGGCGCGAGGCGGCTCATGCCGAAGATGACGCCATCGACGGGCAGCGCGGACATCGCGCGCGTGGCCTCTTCGAGGCTAAAGTTCTGGTTCTTGCTGATCTCCATAAGCGTGACGGCATAACCGCGGTCTCGCGCGGCAGCGGTGATTCCGTCGAGCATAGAGAGGTTGCCGAACTCCGTGATGTCGTTCACGCAGAAGCCAACGGAATGGTACCTGCCGTCCCTGAGCGAGCGACCAGCATAGCTCACGCGGAAGCCGAGCTGGTCCATAGCCTCCTGAACGCGCTTGCGCGTCTTCTCGCTGACATTGGGCATGTTGTTCGCCACGCGGGAGACCGTCTGCTGCGATACGCCTGCAAGGCGCGCCACGTCAACCATCGAAACGGTGTGCCCAGCCGGCACCGCCTTGGTCTCGTTGTCTTCGCTGTGCGTCACGCCGCTCGCCTCCCAGTCCCGCCCAGATTCGTTGGGCAACGGCCGACCCGCCCCAGACACAGGGCGGACAAACCCCCACGCCGCTCACAGGGCAATTATGGCCGATTGCAGGAATGGGGGCTGGTTCGGCAAATTCCTTATGAGTACGTTAACATTATTCAGGTGAAGTGTCCCGATTACTCGCCGAACGGCAGCCAGGACACGTAAATGCGAGTGCGAGAGGCACATCATGGCAAACATCGAGTTCCTTGGGAAAGCCCCAGACGGCACCCCCGTGAGTTCATATGAGCTCTCCTGCGATGGCGTCATCGCCCGCGTCATGGACTTCGGGGCAACCCTTCTCTCCCTCAGCGCGCCCAGCAGGAATGGCGCGGCGGAGGACATCGTCCTCGGGTTCGACAGACTCGACGGCTACTTCGACAACCCCGCCTGCTACGGCGCGACCGTAGGCCCCTCCGCCAATCGCACGGACCTCGGCCAGGTCACCATTGGCGAGACCACGTACCAGATGCCCAAGAACGACGGTCCGGACTCCCGCAACAACCTCCACACCGATCTTGCGGACGGCCTGCACAAGCGCGTCTGGAACGCCGAGCCCACGGAGGATGATTCCTCCGTCACCTTCTCCATAACGCTCGCGGACGGCGACTACGGTCTTCCCGGCAACCGATGGATCACCGCGACATACGCGCTTGCCCCCTCGCCCGAGGGCGGCGTGGCGCTCACCCTGCACTATAGGTGTGAATCTGACGCTCCCACGTTTGTGAACATGACCAACCACACCTATTGGAACCTCGCCGGTCACGCCTCCGGCCTCGTCTTGAACCAGCTGGTCAGCGTGAACGCCAGCCATTACCTGCCCCTTCGCTCCGACAACGTCTCCCTGGGCGAGGTCGCCGATGTCGCCGGCACCCCGTTTGACTTCAGGCAGGCCAAGGAGCTCGGCCGCGACATCGAGCTCGAGGACGAGCAGCTCGCCCAGGGGCGCGGCTATGACCACTGCCTCTGCGTCGACGGCTATGACGGCACGGACGTGCCGCGTCACGCGCTTCATGCCGAGGACCCCGCGAGCGGCCGCGTGCTCGACATCTCAATCACGACGCCGGGTGCGCACCTCTACACCGGCAACTGGCTCGATGACACAGACGCCAAGGGCGGCGCTACGTACACGCCCCGCTGCGGCTTCGCCTTCGAGCCCGAGTTCTGGCCCGACAACATGCATCACACCGACTGGGAGCATCCCGTCTGCAAGCCAGGACAGCCCTACGAGCAGACCATCGTTTATCACTTCTCCAACAGGTAATTACCGGCGCGCATGCGCCTCGAGAAAGGACCATCCATGAGCGACAGCATCTGTCCCGAGCTCCTCTCACACCTCACCGAGCTATTCGAAGACGCCTTCGGCCCCGTTGGCGACGGGCGCGTCCTCCATGTCCACGCACCCGGTCGCTCCGAGATTTCGGGCAACCACACGGACCACGAGGGTGGCCACGTCATCGCCGCCGCGCTCGACGTGGCGGTCGACGGTCTTGCCCGCCCCAACGGCACCAACACCGTGCGCGTCGCCTCCGAGGGCTACCCCCTCATCGAGGTCGAGCTCGACACGCTCGACGTCGTCGAGGATGAGAAGGGAACCACCGCGAGTCTCGTGCGCGGCATGGCCCACGAGGTCGCCGCGAACGGTGGTACGCCCGCAGGTTTCGACCTCGCGATGACCTGCACCGTCCCCTCGGGCGGCGGCCTCTCCAGCTCCGCCGCCGTCGAAGGCGCCTTTGGCCGCGCGATGGAGGCCCTCTGGGACGTCTCCCCCGCCGAGCCCGTCGCCCTCGCGCAGATGAGCCAGCGCACCGAGAACAACTACTACGGCAAACCCTGCGGCCTCATGGACCAGGCCGCCGTCTGCCTGGGCGGCCTCGCCTTCATGGACTTCGAGGACTCCGCCAACCCCAAGACGCAGAAGCTCGAGCTCGACTTCGAGAAGTACGGCCACGCCCTGGTACTCGTGAAGGTCGGCGCGGACCACGCCGCCTCCACCGATGACTACGCCGCCGTCCCGGGCGAGATGCAGGCCATCGCGGCCAAGCTCGGCCACGCGCGCCTGTGCGAGGTCGATAAGGCCGACTTCGACCGCGACGTCCCCGCCCTTCGCGAGGAGTTTGGCGATCGCGCCGTTCTCCGCTGCATCCACTATTGGTATGAGAACGACCTTGTCGACCGCCGCTGGGAGGCGCTGCAGTCCGCGGACATCGACGCGTTCCTCTCGCTGACGCGCGCAAGCGGCGCCAGCTCCGCGATGTACCTGCAGAACGTCGTAGCCGAGCTTGGCCGCGAGCAGCCCGCCATGTACGCCCTCGGCCTTGCCGAGCACGTCCTGGACGGCCGTGGAGCCGTGCGCATCCACGGCGGTGGCTTTGGCGGCACCATCCAGGCCTTCGTTCCGCTCGACCTCGTCGACCAGTTCATCGAGCGCATGGACTACTGGCTCGGCTCCGGCTCAAGCCGTCGCTACAAGGTCTCTGATGAGGGGGCGTTCGCAGCATGGCTGTAGAGCAGGACGCAACTCTCCGCGACGCGATCCAGGCGCTCGTGGACTACTCCGTAACCCACGACCTTGAGCAGGCGGAAGACCGCGTGTGGTCCTACAACGCCGTGCTCGAGTGCGCCGGCGCCCAGGGTCCCGCACCCGAGGTGAACTGGGTCCTTAGCGAAGGCGCGCCCGCAGGGGACGCCACATTCGACCTCGACGCCACCTTGGCAATCATCGCCGAGGCCGCCGTGGCCAACGGTACGGCAGACGACACGGCAAGCGGACGCGATCGCGCCGCATGCCGCGTGATGGGGCTCCTCATGCCCAAGCCCGCCGCCGTCGCCGCCGAGTTCAGGCACCTTGCCTGCGAGCGGGGGCCCAAGGCTGCCACCGGCTGGTTCTACCAGCTGTGCTGCGATGCCGGCTACGTGCGTCGCTCTGCCATAGCCCGCAACATCGAGTGGGTCACCCCCACCGACTGGGGTGGCCTGGAGATTACGATCAACCTCTCCAAGCCCGAGAAGGACCCGCGCGAGATCGCCGCCGCGGGTGCCGCCAAGAACACCGGCGAGAAGTACCCCGCCTGTCAGCTCTGCATTGAGAACGAGGGTTATGCCGGCCGCGCCGCGAGCGCCCCGGGCGGAGCACACCCCGCACGCCAGAACCTGCGTATCATCCCGATTACGCTTGGCGGCGAGCGTTGGGGCCTCCAATACTCCCCTTACGCCTACTTCAACGAGCACTGCATCGCGATGAGCTGTCACCACAGGCCGATGCACATCGACCGCGCCGCGCTCTCCTGCCTTCTCGATTTCGTCGACACCGTTCCGGGCTACTTCATCGGCTCCAACGCCGACCTCCCGATCGTCGGTGGCTCCATCCTGTCGCACGACCACTTCCAGGGCGGCGCTCACGAGTTCCCGATGATGCGCGCCGAAGTGGTTGGCGAGTTCACGATGGATGGATTCCCCGGCGTCACGGGTGCCGTGCTTCGCTGGCCCCTCTCCGTGCTGCGCCTTCGCAGCGCCCGCAGGGACGAGCTCCTCGACGCCGCTACGCACGTCATCGACGCGTTGCGCGCCTGGTCCGACGAGTCCGTGGGCATCATCGCCAACGATCCCGACGGCACGCGCCACAACACCGTGACGCCTGTCGTGCGCCGAGTTGACGAGAACGGCAACGTTGGTGGCGAAGGCTATGAGGTCTACCTCGCCCTTCGTTGCAACATCACCACGGCAGAGCATCCGCTGGGCGTGTTCCACCCCCACGCGGAATACCACCACATCAAGAAGGAGAACATTGGCCTCATCGAGGTCATGGGCCTCGCCATCCTGCCCCCGCGCCTCGTCCCCGAGCTCGCCGCCGTGCGCGAGCACCTGCTTGCGGGCGACGTGGCAGGCCTTTCCGCGGACGAGCTCACCGCGAGCCACGCCGATTGGGCCGCTGACGTGTTCGCGCGTCGCGGCGATGAACTTACCCCCGAGAACGCCCTCGACATCCTGCACGAGGAGGTCGGCGTCGTCTTCGGCCACGTACTCGAGAACGCCGGTGTCTTCAAGTGGGACGAGCAGGGCCGTGCCGCCTGCGAACGCTTCGTCGGGAGCCTGTAGCGGGGCCGCCTATCCGCAAGCATAGACGCGCATCAAGGCACCGGGCCGCTCCCAAGCGGGGGCGGCCCTTTCCTTTAGGATGGATTTCCAGCTGCGGCCTCGTCAGCAATGGCCACAGCGCCCGGCGTCGCAGCAGCCATCCCAAGCCGCGCGGCGACGACTCCTATCCGCGACCGCGATGGCGACGCAGGAGGCTCGCGCCCGGGCGAGTGGGCAGCTCGATATTGAGGCCCATGAGCACGTTGATGATCCAGACGAAGAACAGCAGCACGACGACGGGAATCACGCAGTTCGTCACAATCATGACCGCGAATGCCTCGATCAGCCGCGCAACCCAATCCTTCGCCGTGTCGAGGACTCCCGTAACGCCCGAACTCAAGGCCGTACCAGCACCGCTGAGCGCAGACCCGATATCCTCACCGAGGCCACCCACCCACGCGGCAAACGCGCCGATGGGATCGGTCGAGGCGTCGGGCGCCTCGCCGGACGACGCGGACGAGGCCTCGTCACTCGTCTGAGCATCGTCCGCGGCGTCGGCACTTTCAGTCGCCGCAGCCGCAGTCCCGGCGTCCGCAGCGCCCCCGGCGTCCATCTCGGAAGAAGCGGAGGCGGCGTCATACTCGAAGGTCTCCTCGATCATGTTGGAGACCTGCACGCTCGCGGGCACGACAAGCGTGAGGGCGAGCGCGAGAAGGGTGAGCTTGACCGCCGACGTACGCAGGCCCGCACGCCACGTCACATCTTCGCGCACGAGGACGTAGCCGACGCCGAGCGCGCACGCAAGCGGCACCACCACGCGGCATGCCGCGAGACCAAATATCGTTAGCATATATTTCTCGAGGTAGATGGCTCCGAGCACGATTGCGAAGTCTGCCGCGACGTCCATCAGCTTGTCCGCGACGGGAATCCCCGTGTCGCCCGGGATCGCAGAGATGGCGACAGAGGCCGCCGTCGTCGTACCGACGAGTGCCGTCACCGTCTGAGCCTTGGCGTCGAGTTTCTCGATGCTTCCTCGGTACGTCTCCTTCGAACCCATGACGTCAGCCACGGGAAATGCGAAGACGAGCGCCACAATGACGAGAAGCGCGATGTAGATGCCCTTTCGCGCAGAGGGCGAGGGCGCGCCACCCGAACGGGGCACTCGCAGCGCGTCACCCATCTCCGTCGCCTCGGGCACGTTCGCGAGGCGCGTGCGACTGCTCTGTTCGCCGAATTCGTCACGATCACGATTCTCTCGACTCATGGTCGCCTCCTCGTCGCGATGTCTTTTTGGCCCATGCTAGCACCAAAGCGCCACGCTCTTCGCGTCTTGTACCAGCACATATAGACTGAGATTTAATGTCACGAACGAGCAATAGGCTTGACGACAAGAACCAGGCGGGATAGGATCATCCTCCCGTACGCCCGCCAAAGGCGAGCACCCGGACGAAGGCTCCGGGTTCACATCATTGACCCAACCGCGTTGAGCAAGGGCAAGTCGGCCCCTCTGAGATGACGCGAGGTCCGCTCCAACAACCATATACGAGGATTCTCGCCACCATGAGCGGCATGCCATGACGCATACCGCTCGAGGCCGCGCAGCCGCGCCGCCCCAGACCTCAGCAGGGAGACACCCATGGAATCCAGCTTTGTCTACAGTCCCCAGATCATCCGCGAGACGTCGTCTGGCCTTGAGCGCTATGACGTTCGCGACCAGATGCTCGCCAACCGCGAGCTCGAGCTCACCAGCCAGGTCGACGCAGGCTCGTGCGCCGGCGTCATCCGCAACCTCCTCTTCCTCGAGCGAGAGGATCCAGACGCTCCCGTCACGCTCTACATCAACAGCCCCGGCGGCGAGGTTCAGTCGGGACTGGCGCTCTATGACGTCATGCAGGCGGTGAGCTACCCCATCCGCACCGTCTGTCTCGGCATGGCGGCAAGCATGGCCGCACTGCTGTTCATCTCGGGCGATGAGCGCGAGATGCTGCCCCACAGCCGCGTCATGATCCACGACCCGCTCATCGGCGGAGGCCTGGGCGGCAGCGCCCTGTCCGTCAAGGCCCGCGCCGACGACCTCATGCGCATCCGCGACATCACGGCAGAGGTCATCTCTCGCCACACGGGCATGACGCTCGAGCAGGTCTTCGCACTCACCGCGTCAGACACCTATTTCGAGGCGGAGGCCGCCGTCGACGCCGGCCTCGCCGACCGCATCATCACCTCGCTCTAGAAGGGAGCCGCATGTACAACACGAACATCTCCGACAACCCCCGCGCCAACGGCGGCATCCGCAAGGACAACATGGCCGGCGGCCATGACCCCCGCTCCGCCTATGCCGGCGAGCTGCTCTTCACGCGCCACCACTCCTCCAACGCGGACTCCTGGGCCTCCGGGCTCAACAACAACGTGCTGGTGCTCGGCTGCTCCGGCGGCGGCAAGACGCGTCACCACGTAAAGCCCAACCTCATGCAATGTCAGGGGTCCTATATCGTGCTCGACGGCAAGGGCCGCCTCTGGCATGAGATGGCGCCGTTCCTCGCCCTCAACGGCTACAAGGTCGACCGCCTCGACTTCACCAGCCCCTGCAGCGACTCGATCGGCTACGATCCCCTCACGCACGTCCGCTGGTGCCAAGACGAGCCCGTCCAGTCGGACATCATCTCGATCGCCAGCGCGATCTGCCCCACCTCGCAGTACGAAACCGACCCCTTCTGGCCGCTCGCCGCGTCCAACTACCTCGCGTGCTTCATCGCCTACGTCTTCGAGGCGATGCCTCGCGACGACCGCAACTTCTCGAGCGTCATCCGCGTCTTCGAGGCGATGTGCGACCGCAGGGAGCGGGAGCTGTTCGAGGCCCTCGAACGCGAGAAGCCCGGCAGCTACGCCGCGGCGCTCTACCGACGCAGCAGGACCACGCAGGGCGCCGAGAAGATGCACTCGAGCATCACGGGCATCGTCGCCGCCAACCTCCTACCGCTCTCACACAAGGGTGCGATCTGGTCATTCCAGAACCCCGAGCAGGTCGACTTCGCGTCCTTCGGGCGCGAGCGCCGCGCCCTGTTCGTCACCATGGACGACCTCGACCACAGCTTGGCCGCGCTCACGAGCCTCTTCGTGAAGCAGGCCATCTCGAGCCTCTGCGACGCCGCGGACGCCAATCCGTCCGGCAGGCTGGACATGCCCGTGCGCCTCGTCCTCGATGACTTCGCGAACCTCGACCTTCCCGGCATCGACGACGCCCTCGCCGTGATCCGCAGCCGCGAGATCAGCTGCACGATCGTCTGCCAGACGGTGAGCCAGCTCGAGGCGCGCTATGGCGAAGCCAACGCAAACT
>ENA-OUQP01000319-OUQP01000319.1-human-gut-metagenome-genome-assembly--contig:-NODE-319-length-48197-cov-12.249242_pt1 | contig 48197 bp, 48 predicted proteins | sample MGYA00237951_ERZ548836 | MGnify/ENA primary metagenome ERZ548836 (study PRJEB26490, sample SAMN05194702) | human gut metagenome | biome: terrestrial biome; feature: human-associated habitat; material...
GAACCCACGTATCCAGCTTGGAAGGCTGGTGTTCTACCATTGAACTACACCCGCGCATCGTCGCTTCGGTGATTACCGACTGCTTGACCGCTGCAACGATGATTAGTATATAGCATGCTGTTTTATTTGTCAACAGTTTTTTGCAATTTTTTTAACTTTTTTATTTATTAGATTTTTATCAATACTCCCATACATTTGTGGCAGAAACCTGGGCCTTCGGTTTCTTGATCACAAGCTCCGGACTTTTTGCACTGACCTTGGTATTTGCAGGAATGGATTCTGTGATAAAGGTATTACCACCTATAATCGTATTCTCTCCTACAACCGTCTCACCACCGAGCACTGTGGAATTAGAATAAATCGTTACATTATCACGGATCGTCGGATGACGTTTTACATTGGCAAGCTGCTGTCCCTTTCTTGTGGAAAGCGCTCCCAGTGTCACTCCCTGATACAGCTTTACATTATTTCCGATCTCTGTAGTCTCACCTACAACCACACCGGTACCATGATCGATAAAGAAATACTCTCCGATGGTCGCTCCCGGGTTGATATCAATTCCTGTACGGCCGTGTGCATATTCTGACATCACACGTGGGATAAACGGAATTTCTTCTTTATAAAGAATATGAGCCAGACGATATACATAGATTGCAAACAGTCCCGGATAGGAAAAAATAATTTCTTCCTTACTCTTGGCTGCAGGGTCTCCGTCAAAACCAGCCTGCACATCTGTCAGAAGCAGTCTCTGGATCTCAGGAAGCTGCTCAAAAAATCCACAGGCAGTTCTGCCTGCATGAGCTGCTGCTTCTTCCGGTTCCTCTCCGTGATAAAGAAGTGCGATCTCGATCTGATTCTTCAATCTGTCATAAAGATCATTCAGTCTGTGTCCCACATAATACTCCGGAAATACGGTAGCACTGGTATCCGTACTGAAATATCCCGGAAATACAATAGATTTCAGATCTCTTACTATATCAATGATCACCGAACGATTCGGCAGACGTCTGCCGCTCTTCGGCATAAAAAGTTCTTCTGAAGCATAATTCTCAGTAAGCCCCTTCGCTGCTCTGAGAATCGCTGATTTCTTATCGCTCATAATTCCCTCCATTTCTGCACATCCACTTCTGTCTGTACACTTTATCTCATTATCATATTATAGTCCGGAAGATTCGTCAATAATACAAAAAAGAAAAATTTTAAAAAAGATTGACCTTTCTCCGAATACCTTATATAATAATAAAGGTTTTCACGAAAGCTGCAGAAAAGCTCTGAAAACATCCGGAGATGTACCCAAGTGGCTGAAGGGTCCGCACTCGAAATGCGGTAGGTCGGGCAACCGGCGCGAGGGTTCAAATCCCTCCATCTCCGTTTTTCTGCCGATTTATGACAGGAAGAATTTTTATTTATATTTTATTATACAAAAAAGCACTCTCGTCTCTTGACAATTGTATATTTTATATGTATAATTGCAACAGTGATGAAAACACAATTTAATATAGGGGATTGGTCAAATGGTATGATAGGGGTCTCCAAAACCTTTGGTGGGAGTTCGATTCTCTCATCCCCTGCTCTTAAGAACGCTGAAAAGCCTTAATTAAGGTTTTCAGCGTTTTTTGTTGTATGACAGAAAAAGTGACCGCCCGGCCTGTGATATTCAACATCTGGGTGATCACTTTTCAATATTTTACTTCTCACTACTTCATATCGTGAAAATCTCTGCACGTATCTACCTGCGCTTATTTCTCCAGATTATCCGGTCCAAATCCAAATGGCAATAGTTCCTTTAATGTGAAGATATCATATTTATCTCTGCTGACTGCCAGTATGATCTGAAAGGTTTCCGGATCACAGAACTCCATCATAACCTGTCTGCATACTCCACAGGGTGCTGCATACTCTGTAGGAACACCATCCTTGCCGCCAACGATACAGATTGCCTGAAAGTCTCTCACGCCTTCACTGACCGCTTTGAAAAAAGCAGTTCTTTCTGCACAGTTTGTTGGCGTATAGGCAGCATTTTCTATGTTGCACCCGGTATAATAGATGCCATTTTTGGCAAGAAGCACAGCCCCTACATGAAAATGTGAGTATGGCGCATATGAATAGTCCATCTGTCTGATCGCCAGATCAATCATTTCTTCAATCTGTTTCTTTTCCATGATTTTCCCACCTTTCCTGAATCAGGTGCATAACCGTTATTCTTACTTTTTCTGTGTCTGGTAGTCTGCACGGATCAGTTGCCGGATTGCCTGCAATGCAACATGGATTGCCTTATCGGTATCATGTACTACCGGATTTTCCAGCCCAAGTTTTTCTCTTTCCTGATTCGCCATTACCAAAAAGCAGGAACCCACTCGCACTTTTAAATAACTCGCCACTACAAAGAGAGCAGCCGATTCCATTTCTGAAGCAAGGCATCCAAGGCGCTTCCATGCTTCCCATTTATTCACCAGTTCATAGCTGACAGGTTTCGTTTCCGGCTCATGCTGACCGTAGAATGCATCTTTACACTGTACCACACCTGTGTGGAATTCACAGCCTTCTTTTTTGGCTCCTTCCACAAGTGCATTGATCACTTCCAGATTTGCCACAGCAGGAAACTCGATAGGTGCATACTCTTTGCTGGTACCTTCCATACGGATCGCACCGGTTGCAACAACAATGTCTCCGCTCTTTACTTCCGGCTGCATTCCACCGCAGGTTCCGATCCTGACAAATGTATCCGTTCCGCATCGATAAAGTTCTTCCATTGCGATCGAAGCGGACGGTCCGCCGATTCCGGTGGATGTCACACTTACCTTCACTCCATCCAGTGTTCCGGTATATGTTACATATTCCCGGTTATCTGCTACAAGAACCGGATCGTCAAAATACTGTGCGATCTTTTTACAGCGTTTCGGATCTCCCGGCAGGATAACGTAACGTCCTACTTCTCCTTTTGCCACCTGAATGTGATACTGTCTGCTTGCATCTTCTGAATAATTTTTCATATCCGTTTCCTCCTTTTCCAGCTAATGATTTTCCCCGTTTTTCTGTCTCTTCCGGACAAAAAAAGGACTGCACTTTCATACAATCCAGTCCCTTATTCTTTTATTTCAGCTTTCCTTACACACATCAACCCAGCCTTCAGCTCCGGATATCTGTTCCAGTTCTTCGATGGAAAGCTTCACTGCGCTGTGGTCATCTCCTGCTGCCGGATAAACGATGTCAAACTGCCGCAGGCTCTCATCCAGATATACATTCACGCCTTCGTTGATTCCGAACGGGCAGACGCCTCCAGGTGCATGTCCGATACAGGTTTCTACCTGCTCAAACGGAATCATCTTTGCTTTTACGTGAAAGGCATCCTTATATTTCCGGTTGTCGATCTTTGCGGTTCCCTCCGTCAGTATCAGTACCGGCTGGTCATCCCGAAGAAACGACATGGTCTTTGCGATCATCTCCGGTTCCACACCCAGGGCCTGAGCTGCCTCCACGACGGTCGCCGTAGAATCTTCCAGCCGGATCACATGATCCAGCATTCCTTTGTTTTTCAGATATTCTTCTGCTTTTTCCAGTGACATTTCCTGTACCTCCAAAATATCTATTTTATGTCAAAAATCCCTTGCAAGACCCGTTCATACATTTTGTATTCCGTCCAGCCAGTGTCCTCATAAAACATGTCTTTTGCCTGGACAAAATCTCATCCACATCACATTCAATATTCCACGGTACACCTGCATATCCTTCATTACAGACACTGTTCAGGATCACGCTTGCACAAAGCTGCCCTTCCTCTTCCAGCACAAAAAGTTCTCCTCTGTCAAGACTTTCCTGTAAAAAAGAATCTGTAGGATAAATCCCTTTCTTCCATCCAATCTTATCATTCTGATCGCTCATCTCATCAATAAGATCCCAGTAAAACTGTCTGATCCTGTAGAAATCTTCCAGGTTTACCTTCTTAAATAACATCGTTCATTCTTCCTTACATTATAGTCCAGTTTATTCATAAAATATAATGATCTTCTTACAATGCTCACAACGATAAGCATCGATCCGGTCACCATAGATCATTTTCGACAGGCCTTTTTCTGTGTTTAACCGTATGGACTCACCCCTGGTTCTCCATTCCATTCCCGAATTAAATGAATGGATCTGTCCCTCACTCATCTCTCTTCCGCAATAGGGGCATTTCACCTTCATTTCTTCTGCGTCTACGTTCTCCATCTCCGCGATGATCTTAAGCGCCTGTTCTGCCTCATCACTTCTCACCAGCACATCCACACCGTATATTCCAAATCCCGGAGAACCGTACATCGTAGGATTGCCGCCTGCTTCCTGGGAAAAAGCAGGAATATGATTTTCTTTCAGCAGTTCTACGATCTGCTCTGCTTCAATGATATTCTGTGCATTGTAAACTTTTGTACATTCACTCTTTGATTCCCCGGTGTCTTTCGGTACCGCTTCATGATTCCGCTTGAAAAAACTGCTGATATTCTTCGTACTCATATAATCCTGCCACCTTTCTGTATGCGATCAGCAACTGCCAATCTTCTTTTATTGCATCCATTATAACATAGATTCATTTTCTCCACGACAACAATCTTTCATAACTCCTCTATAAAATTTCAGGGGCCGTCCATGACGAACAGCCCCTGAAATCTTTTTTATTATAAATCAAATATTCACATACCGGAATTTACTTCTTACTGCTCAGAAAGATTCTCCTTGCAGAAAAGTTTAATACAGTTCTCAACCATCTCCTGGTCATACTCTGTAGAAATTCCGGAGCCAAGCCAGTAAGCATAGTCCCCTTTATCATACTGTCCCAGAGCATCAAGATCGCTGTCATAACGTAACTCAATGTGATAGGTGGTATCATTTGTATCCGGTGCAATGTAGAAATAAGTAAACTCACCGGAATCTTTATCATCGCTCTCATACTCATACAGGCCACGTGTCTCTTCCATTCCTGCATAGTAGTATGTATGGGAAAACAGCTCTTTTTTATCTTCATCATATCCTTGCAGTTTTCAAGCCACAGCTGTTTATACTGGTCATCAAGGATTACCGGACACAGTTCCTGATAAGAACCTGTAAGGTCTTTCATAAGCTGTTCGGCATCTGCCTGATTCTCTTCCTCTGTCTTCTGGGTTTCTTCTGTGGAAGTTTCTGTTTTTGCATCTGTGGAATCACTTGCTGCAATATGCCAGATGCATGTCGTTGTAAACCAGTTCAATTCCGGGAAATACCTGATACAGGGTAATATTCCCTACCCCACTTTCATTTTCAAGATAAAAACTATTACAGTCCTCATCATCTTTATCTTTATTCTCCCGTTGTCGCAAATCTATCCAAACAGAATTACAATATTCCAGTATCTTCCACGGTTCATTTGTATGGAAATGGATTTTTACCAGATATTGATTAATTTTCATCCCACTGCTTATACTCATCCAACCGCTGGATAAATCCGGAAAATTCCGGAACCGTGAAATCCAGTTCTTTATATCTTACCGGATAAATGATCCCCTTACTGATCAGCTGTGCTCTGGTCGTAGATATGGAACTGACACTTTTGTGAAGATTTTTTGCTACATTTGATATCGTACAGGGCAGCTCTCCACATTTTACCATTGCGAATATAAATTTTTTGTCACTTTCCGCACATCTTTCATACCTGGATCTGAAAAATCCGTCATCCAGCATTTTCAGAAATTCATCAATTCCCTGATCTACGTCAGAATACTCTATGACACTTGAATCCGTTCTTTTATAAACGATCTGACAGAGCTGCTGAATAAAAAATGGATACCCCTTTGTTATCTCCACGATCTTTTTTATCGCATTTTCTGTATAAGATACATGGAATTTCCTGACAGGTTCCTCAATTGCTTTTTTTGACTGCTCATATGTCAGAGAATCAACCTGTTTATACACAAACAGTCTCTCTGAATAAGATTTCTCATCAGAAAGCATTTTATAAATTTTAGGCAGTCCAGCTCCCACGATCATTACCGGATACCCCAGCTGATTGGTCCTGTGTAATGCTGCGATCAACGATCCCAGCTGATTCTGTTTCATATACTGAATTTCATCAATAAAAAAACATATCGGCGTTTCTGTTTTCTGAGCAGTCTCTCCAATTGTTGTAAAAACATCCGTCAGACTCTGCGTTAAGTTATTTGAAAGATATAAATCTCTGTCCTGCAATATAAACAGGCATTAACCCGGCACCAGGTCTGTATGGATTTATCTTAAACATATAAACACCTCCACGTTTAACTGATCATACCAGAAATTATCTTATTCCTATTTTACTGCATCCAGAGGTTTTATTCAACATTCCACCGCATCATATCGCAGAAAAATCCCTATAAACACCTATATCTTATCCCATATTTCTTCCCATACACTCCCGGAATGCAGCCAGAAGTTTTTTCTCTTCCAGCGGCTTGGTAAGATGCCGATCCATACCGGAAATACGGCTGTTGATGATGTCTTCCTCAAATGCATTGGCACTCATGGCAATGATTGGAATTGTACCGGTATCCCTTCTTCTCATGGAACGGATCTTGCGTGCCGCATCCCAGCCTGTCTGCCATCTTTCTGGCGATGGCAAGGCCAAGGCCTGTTTCTTCATATCTGGATCTGCAGGTTTCATTTTCCTGGGAAAACATCTCAAATACATGAGGAATAAAAGCTTCACTCATGCCAATCCCATTATCAGAACAGGTAAATTCATATACCACATGGTCATGATCTGCTTCTTTTTCCACACACCACACCTGCACACAGCCACCTGGTTCCGTAAATTTCACTGCATTGTCCGCAACTGCTGTCAGAATTCTTTCCAGATAAACCGGATTTCCTTTCAGACCAGTATGCCTCATATCAGATTTTTCCCAGTCTACTACAAACTCAACATTCTTTTCCTCTGCAAGGATCTGTTTACCGGTGTTGGCTCTGCTCAGAAGATCCGCCAGATCAAATGAAAGTTCCTGATCAGAAAATTCCTCAAACTCCAGCTCGATCATACCCATGATCCCATTTACCGGCGTACGGATATCGTGGCTCATATTAGACAGAAATCTGGATTTCAGGGCCACATCTTTCTTTGCCTCCGCTACCTGATGATGTTGATTATTTTTTTATCAGATAAGAATATTTTCGAATCTGATAACGCAACAATTCCCTGATTCGATTACAGATTTCTTCAGAATACATCCCATCAACGGAATCCAGAATGGCATTTACATCCTCAATGTTAAAATTAAAATCTATCTGGGTTCCATATAATTCTTCTGCTGCCTCAAGCTGAATGTCAAAATCCATGCTAAAAGGTTTTGATTCTATTTTTTCCAGGCAAGCCTCGTAGGATAATTCTAGTGGATAGTCCACACTGGTATCTGCAAATATGCAAAGTCCCTGGTCAAATAAAGGGCTGAGCGAATATCTCTGTGTTTTTTCATTATAGATCACAGCAATATTATTGGTATGTCTGTCCTCATTTACAAAAAAAGCATCAATCTCCAACATTGCCGTAATATACTTGCCAAAACCTTCAATCTCAGTTATACGTTCAACCTGTTCTACCATATACTGAATTCTTTCCGTAACTTCTTCAAAATCAGTCAGCCTTATAGCCAGGCTTTCCCCCATATATTGGCGATACAATTTCTCAACTGGAATCAGAATTTCATTCTTTTTTAAAAAATCCTCACTAACACAACCAGATATAACCTGCTCTTTATATTCGATCTGAACCGGTTCATATCTTACAAACGGATAGCTCAATTCACTTCTGTCCAGAAGCTTCGAAACAAGTACCTCTGCCAGGCTCTCATATCCCATATAATCCGCCTTGTACCACAGGTTCTCAATCTTCCATTTACGTTGATCACCTTTTGATGTATGCCCTGTCTTATGCAAAGGAGAATATTTATCAAGTTCAACTTTATCCATAAAAATCATCTCTCCTTTTTTACCATCATGATCCATTGGTGATCCCCTTCCATATATCCATCTGTTTTTTCAATAATCAGAAGTGGATCATAAAAAGGAATTCCTATATCTCTCAGGATTTCTTTTGCATGATCACGTGTCCTGGGAAAACATCTGTCCTCCAGAAAATACTCAAAATCATTCCAGCTTGGATTATCCACAACTCCAAATGCCCTTAATGGTATCTGATCCGTATAATTTTTAATATAAATTTTTTCGTGTAAAAAATCTATATCTATCATCGTGCACAGATAATCCCTGTTCATAAAATACATCCTCATTTTTACATCTGGATCTTCACTGAAATTATGCACACGTTTTATCTGACTGTAGATCGTCTGTCGGGATACATGGTATTTTTTTGCAATTTCTGTAATCTTCACACCCTGTTTCTGCAACGCAAGGATATTCGCAAGCTGTGGATCTGTAAAAGAATTTTTTCTGCCGGCCGGATTCCTGTTTGCAGAATTTCCTTTTTTTCTGTAGCATGCTGCATCTTCTGCGATCTGCCTTAACTCTTTAACATCTGTTGTACCAAAAATCGCTCTGATCTGTTCCGTTAAGTCTGGTTCTTTTTCTTTCATATAACCACCTCAGTCTGACTATAACATGTAAAAGAAAGAAGTGTCAAGTTTTTATTTCTTGACACTTCTTTCTTACGCAAATATTAGCTCTGTCAGGTTTTATCAACCATATTCCTTTTGACTTTTCCTGAAATTTATGATACCGTTAGTTAGTAGAATCTAACAGTAAATCAATATCAAGGAGACGTTGCTATGACCCCTGAAGAATATAAAAAACTTTCTGTCAAAGAATTTACACAGGCAGCCAAGATCTATGACAGTGGACACGCCGGCATTTATGAAATGTGCAAGGACGATTATCCGCCGATCCTGGCTGAACTGAAAAAAGAGCCTTTCTGCGATGTTTTGGACTGTGGATGTGGAACTGGCCCGATGATCGAACTTCTTCATGAAAAATATCCGGAGAAACACTACACCGGTCTGGATCTTACTCCTGAGATGATCCATGTGGCCCAGGCCAAGAATCTCTCCAACACGGAATTTCTTGTAGGTGACAGTGAAAATCTGCCCTTTGAGGATGATTCTTTTGATGCCGTTATCTGTGCAAACAGTTTTCATCATTATCCAAATCCCCAGGACTTTTTTAACAGTACCTACCGTGTCCTGCGTAAAGGCGGTCGCCTGATCCTGCGCGACTATACTTCCTCCAACTTCGTTGTCTGGCTTATGAATCATCTGGAGATGCCCTTGGCTAATCTGTTCGGACACGGCGACGTAAAGATACACAAACCTGCAGAATTCATCACCATGGCAGAAAAAGCCGGATTCACAGTACTGACTATGGAAAAGCAGAAAGGCTTCCGCGCACATCTTGTTGCGCGGAAATGATTTATATGTTTCCCAGAAAATCCCGGATCACTTTTACATAATCATCCGCTTTCAAAATCGTAGAAAGATGTCCACCCGAAACATACTGGATTGCAGGATCATGCATCAGCTGTATCAGGTCTTTCTGCATCTTTTCGGAAAAGAAATCCTGCTTCGGAAGTATCAGAAGTATTTTTCCCTTAAGCATTCTAAAATCAGCTTCCGTAACCGGCGTCTGCTTCATCAGATCAGCCAGCAGGCCGGAAATATGCACATCTTTTTCCTGGGTATAATCTTTGAAAATAGTTTCAAACATATCTTTGGCATATGCAAGTTCTTCTTTACTCTCGTTCCGGCTGTGTCCCATTCCGACTTTGATCAGTTTCGGTTTCAGTTTCTCATAATTACAATGTTTCATATAAAATAGCATCAGCGGTGCCAAAAAATATTTCTTCCTGAGACTTTTTATCGTCTCCGCATCCATACCGCCTGTTGAGATCAGAATAAGCCCCCCAGCTTCCCCCGGATACGCCTGCGTATAGATCTGGGCAACCATGCCGCCATCACTTGCACCTATAAAGACCGGCTCTTTAATCCCCAGCCTTTCGAAAAAAACATGCATCCCTTTTACCAGTTCCTGGTTGGTCCGAATCTCCTGGGGATAATTAAAAAGCAGTACCTGATACGTATCAGACAGCGCATCTATATATCGCATCCACATTTCCAGTGTATTCATTCCTCCATTTAACAGTATCAGCGTCTTTCCACCTTTTTTCCCACTCAATACATAATGAAAAGTACTTCCGTCGACTTTTATATCCTTATATGTATGGGTTGCTGCAAATGCTCTCAGTTCTTCTGAATATGACATCTTTTTCCCTCCGTAAGTTTAATTTTCATTATAAATTAGTTTCTTCTAACATATTTTTTTCAAAAAACCGTGCAAACTTCTTTCAGTTCACACGGTTATTCCATTGGCCATAAACCTTTTGTTCCTTTCTCTGTATTCTGATCTATTTTTTTACATCTCTTATCACTTTTGCCGGCACTCCTGCCACAACTTTATTGGCAGGTACATCTTTGGTGACAACCGCTCCTGCTGCAAGCCCAAATATCAGATACAGCATTTTCTCCTGTACCCAGTTTCCATAATTTTTTTTCTTTCATGCTTCTTACCTCCAATTCCCACATGTTCCGCCATTTTTTCAGTTTCTCTCAAATCCAAGAAATCTCGTTCCCTGAAAACTTAATTCACCAACATCTCCCTCTGCCATCTGACCATATTCCTTTCCTGTGACAGCAAGTTCCATCCGATCGCCACTCTTCACTTCAAAAGTCACATAGTAACTGGTAGATGTAGTGGTGCTAAAACCGTCAAACTGCTGATTATGGAAAACCTTCGTTCGCTTTGCAACAATCTCTGCTGTGACCGTTAACCTGGGAGAATTGTTATTTTTATTCCATGTACTGATATTTTTCGCAAAAATATAAACCATCGTTCCCAAAACGCAAAAAAATATAATTGCAAATAAAATATTAAATACCTGGTCAAATCCATAAAACATAATTTCTTTCCCCTTTATCTGCCTATTTTTACTACATTACTAACACACCAATCACTGCCAGCACCGCTGAGATCACTGCCATTCCAACAGTTCCTGCAATCCATTTTTTGCGTTTATCTTCGCTGGTGATGTACGGCCTTAAGTCTTCTGTTCCCGGAATGATCCATGCTTTTGTATGACCTACCCACCAGTCATCCACAAGAAAACGGTCTATCACATTCATCACTGATAAAATGACAAACATCTGCCAGAAGCCGGACAGGAAATCCTCTGCGCCATTTATAGCATATACACATACGAGAATATACAGTATGTATCCCGGAATACAGATGATCTTAAACATCTTACTGTTTTTGCTGATTTTCTCATGGGTTGTCAGTCCCAGTTCCACACAGCGATCTTTTACATCCTGATGATAGAGATGCAACATTCCCACTGCGCCCTTTCGAATCCCGACGGCGCAGATCCCCATCAGCAAAATCCCAAGTATCAAACCCTCCAGCAGCACCTGTGCTATCATATTCTTTTTCCTCCTTCGTTCCGTGTTAGTCTCGATTTACTTTTATTTTATCAAATTCCTGTTCTAACTTCAAATCAGATTTTACGGATCTGTGATGGCGGTTCTTAAAGTCGGAATCCCCTCTGCCATTCAGGGTGCTGTTTTCTGCTTTGCCAATATTTTTGTACAGGCCTCTGTGAATGGCTTCGGCTCTTCTGCAATTGCAGGCAGTACCATTGCCATGAACTTTGAATATTTTACCTATTATGTGATCACTGCCTTCGGCCAGACAGCGACCACCTTTACCAGCCAGAACCATTCTGCCGGTCAGGATCACCGATGCAGAAAAATCCTGCGGATATGTATGATTTTCTCTGTCTTAAGCAGTCTGGTCCTTATTGAACCCTTTGTCATATTCCGGAATTTTTTTGCAGGAATTTTTTCTGCAGATCAAATCGTTATACAGAATGCCTGTCTTCGTATCCTGTGCATTCTTTTTTCGAACCGCTGTGCAACCTGTACGAAATTCCGGCAGGCGTATTAAGAGGCACCGAACATTCCCTGTACCCGGCTGTTGCTACCATTAGCGGGACCTGTTGTTTTCGCATTGCATGGATATGCACGGTTTTCAGACATTACCATCAGTTAAACATTCTGTATTATGCATTTCCGATCTCATGGGTGTTGACGATACTCCTTATTGCGATCGGATTTATTGCAAAAAAGCCAGATAAGATGTTTTGACTTATCTGGCTTTGGAGCATCATATTCTTCCCTGCTTCCGGATGTTATCTCACTTCCACAATTTCCCTTCTTTATAGTGTTTTCTGCAAAGTGCCACATAACTTTCATTGGAACCCAGCATGATCTGTGCGCCTTCCCGCACGATTTTTCCGTTGGAATATCGTGTATTGCACTGTGCACGTTTCCCGCACCATCAGAATATTGGCAGATTTCAAGCTTCCCATCGCCCCGTATCTGAAATATAGTTTTGCCATTTTTTTGTTTCTCCTTTATCGATCATACTGCTCTCTGTCATCTGCTTTTGTATTTGCAGTCGGGACTATGATCAGGTCTGCACCTTTTCTTGCACAGGTACGGATGCTTTCCGGCACAATCTTACCAGTGCATCATTATCCATATCTATACAGTAATGGTCCACACATACCTTGTGATACTGCGGAAAAAACGGTGTCAGCTGTATTTCCGGAAAAAAGACCAGATCACAGTTTTCTGCCATATCACAGTATTTCAGGCTTTTATCAAGGTTCTCAGATATTTCTTTTCCCATACTCATCTGTACAAGTGCAATTTTCATTTACCGTTCCCCTTCACATCATTCATTTTTTCCAGAAGTTTGCTGTAAACATGCTCCACAAACCACGGTTCTGTAGATTTCTCCAATGCTTCTTCTGGTGAAAACCAGGCTACGCCGCTGTTTTCATCTGCTTTTATGGAAACCGCTTCTTCCGGGTCTGCCTCAAGGAGATATGTGATATTAAAGTGCAGATGGCTGGATACATATTTTCCTTTTTTCACATGACCATCTACAGTCAGGGATTCCATGGAAAAAATCTCCTCGGACACCGGATGAACATTGGAAATTCCGGCTTCTTCCTTTACCTCCCGGACTGCAACAGACAGAAGATCCGTCTCCCCATCCGCATGTCCTCCAAGCCAAGACCAGGAGTTGTAAATATTGTGATATACCATAAGAACTCTGTTTCGTTCCTTGTTCACAACCCAGGCGGAAGCTGTCATATGGGCTACTGTATTCTCTCTCAAAAAAGCATTCTTATTGTTTCTGATCCAGTCCAAAATTAAGATCTTATCTTTTTCTTCCTGTTCATTGTAGGGCTTGTATTTTTCTATCTGATCGATCAGTTTCTGACAGTTCATTGTTATCCTTTCCTTTCGACTTTATCAACACAGTGTCAATATAGCACTGGTAAACCACGCATCCTGTACCTGCTCACAGACAAATAACCCTTTTGCTTATCTGGATAGCCTCATATACAGAAGCGGATACGGATTCCCTTTCTCATCATGATCCGTTCTTTTATATGTCTGAAATCCCATGTGCTCATAAAAGTCGGCTGCCCGGGGATTCTGTTCGTTTACGGTGAGTTCTTGAATGTTATAAATTTCGATACCGTACTGAAGCAGCTGCTTTCCAAGCCCGTTCCCTCTGGCCTCCGGAGAAAGGCAGAGCAGCTCAGTCTGCACTCTGTCTGTTTTTCAGAAGCAGAATTCCCACAGAAAATCCGCAGATGGAACAGCCGATCAGTGACACAAATGCAGATGATGCAAGGGAAATACACAGATAGGAAATAATACAGAGAATGCTGCTGCCGATCATAAATTTGTCCAGATCAATCCGGTCTCCGAATTTTCCATAAAAGGCTCTGGAACTTCCCATCAGGATTGCAAATGCCATAGGGCCTGCAAGATCACCGATGGTCTTACTTACACCAAGTCCCATCTCCGCAAATGTGGACGCCCTGCTCGCTGGCGCCTGCACACAGCATCATTAACATCAGGATCCAGAATGTTTTATTTCTGCATAATTCTTTTATGGTCATTCCTGTCTCACCCTCTTCGATGAGTGTTGCGATAGGAACTTTTGTAAATGCAATACCATTTACAACCGGAATGATCGCCCAGATCAGTGCCATGATCTTCCAGTTTTCAATTCCAAATATCCGGAAGAAAATCGTGGAAAGCAGAACCACTGCCACATGACCCCAGCAGTAAAAAGAGTGGAGAAGGCTCATTGCCTTTTCTTTGTTGTCGCTTGGGCAGCTTTCTACAATGGGGCTGATCAGCACTTCGATCAGTCCTCCGCCTACGGCATAGATCACTACGGAAATAAATAATCCCGCAAATGCGTTGGGCAAAAGATCCGGCAGGATCACCAGACAGATCAGTCCTGCTGCCGAAAATACATGTGCCAGAACAATGGAAATCCGGTAACCGATCCGGTCTACAAATTTTGCTGACAGAAGATCGATCAGCAGCTGAATCCCGAAATTGAATGTGATCAGCATTGTGATCTGGCTCAGTGGAATGTGGTAACTTTTTTCGAATGTCAGAAAAAGCAGCGGCACAAAGTTATTTACGATCGCCTGTACGATGTAACCCGCAAAACAGGCGTATACCGTTTTCCGGTATTTGTCTTTCATTTAAACATCCTCCAATGTTATTTAATACCCGTCCTTTAACCGGACAATATTCTTTAATTCTTTTCCATTCACATATCGTTCCAGATTTTCCATACAGATGTTCCAGATCATGTCCTGGACTTCTGCGTTTCCTCCGAAACTTGGACCTGCGATGTGTGGGGTGATGAGGATGTTTTCCATATTCCAGAGAGGTGATGTCTCCGGCAGGGGTTCTGTCTCAAATACATCCAGGACTACGCCTTTTAAATGCCCCTCCTGTAATGCTCGGATCAAATCTTCTGTTGGAATGAGACTTCCCCGTCCTATGTTGACCAGAATTGCTTCTTTTTTCATGGAATGCAGCCGGTCATAATTCAGAAGTCCTTTTGTTTCCGGCGTTCCAGGGAGACAGCCGATTACGATATCTGCTTTTTGAAGCTGCTGATCCAATGCTGTCAGATCGTATATCTGGTCAAAATCTTTCAGCTGGTCTGAATGTTCTGAGACTGCAGTTCTTTTTATTCCAGTCACACGGGTTTCAAATGCTTTCATTCTGTGAGCGATATTTTTTCCAATGTCGCCGGTTCCCAGGATAAGAACATTTTTTCCGTATATAGTGTCTGATAATTTATTCTGTACCCAGAGATGTTCCTTCTCGTTTTTCCAGTAAACAGGAAATCCTCGGTACAGGGCAATGATGTTCCCGATCACATATTCCGATATGATTTTTCCGAATGCTCCGGAAGCATTAGTCAATGTAACTCCTGTCGGAAATGTTTTCATTTTTGTATACTTATCCGCACCGGCCCATGTCAGTTGAACCCAGCGGAAGTTTCCGGCTTTCTGAAGTTCCGATTCTTCCGGTTCTCCGATCACCACTTCCGCTGTTGTGATAGAATCCCTGGTTTCATTTTCCTCAAAAACAAACTCACATTTCTCTCCAAATTTTGTTATAAACCTGTCCCGGATTTCCGCGTCACACTGTGGCTTTACCAGGACTTTTATTTTCTTCTCTGTATTTCCCATGATATTCTTCTCCACAGGCAGTTTTTCAGGACTCATTTACCAGTTTCCCGGTTATATGTTCCGGTTCCAGCTCCAGACAGAGAACCTGGGAGCCGAAATGTTCCAGTTCGTATTCCACATATGTCTCATCATCCGTGAACTTTTTGCATAAATTTGTGCATATTTCTGTTACTTTTTCCGGTTCTTCCACTGTGTGAAGGCGTCCAAATACAATGACGCTTCGGATATTTAATGCCCATTCGCCCTCATTCCGGTATCCCTTGTCCATAACACAGAATGAAACTTTATCACAGTTTCTGATGGCATCGATCTTATGACCGGATTTCGCTCCGTGGAAATAGATTTTTCCATCTTTCTCATTATACCAGTGGGTCATCGGCATTCCATAAGGATAGCCTTCCTCTCCCTGCACAGAAAGTACGCCTCGCGGTTCTTTTTTCAGGATTTCGATACATTCTTCTTTGGTTAATTCCTGTTTGGATCTTCTCATTTTTCGAAACATAAACTGGTCCTCCCCTTGCTCTGTATCTAATCTGTTTTCTTGCTTCTATGACTGTTTTTCTGTTATCTTTACTTTATCTTTCAAAAATAACTTTATATGTTCCCAGCCCCTGTCTGCATGGGATTTTTGCTGCATTTTCTGCTGTGAAGGCTTCTCTGGAATATATTGTTTTTTGTTCTTCCGAGTAGGCTGGAAGGGTTTTACCGATGCTGACACCATGGGCATCATTTTCAGTAAAATTCCAGATAGCCATTTTTATTATCCTAAATCTCTGCATTGATCCTAAGGACCGGACGCAGAGAAACAAATCCCTCCGGAATGATGTAATCATTCAAAATATCACTTTTTTCTGCCAGAGCATTATATACCTTTTCTGCACTTACACCCAGTTTTGCTGCTACATTTTCAATACAAAATATCGCAAATTCCAGTTCTCTTGACTTTTCTATATTTTGTTTCATCATTCCCAAGGCCTCCTGTATCAGATATCAGCACCCAAACAACTTCGCAGTTTTCTCCATCCTTTCTGCGATCGGCACGCCGAACGGGCAACGGGTTTCGCATTCCTGGCAGCCGATGCATTCGGAAGCTTTGTGCTCCAGAAGTTCGTAGTGGGATTTTATAGTTGCCGGGACTTCCGGCTGCATGGTGGCAAGATCGTAGAACTTATTGATCATGGCAATATCCAGCTCTGCCGCACATGGCTTGCAGTGTCCGCAGTAAGTGCACTCTCCTTTATAGGAATGGAACGGGGCATTGGCGATCACAGATGCGTAATCTTTTTCTTCCTCCGTTGCTGTTTCATATGCTACGGCATCATTGACCTGCTCTTTTGTGTCATAGCCGCACATGATGGAACAGACTGCAGGTCTTGTAAGTGCGTAATGGATGCACTGTACCGGTGTCAGGCTTGCACCGAAAGGAGAACGTTTTTCATCAAAAAGTCTTCCCCCTGCAAAACCTTTCATAACTGTGATACCCACATCATTTTCTTCGCATGCTTTGTACAGGCGAGCACGGTCTGCATCGATTCCTTTTAAGCTGCTGTCAAATTCTTCCGCAAACATGGTATCAATATTTTCACTTGCAGGAAGCATATCAAAAGCCGGATTGATACTGAAAAGGATCATTTCCACATATCCGGATTCCGCTGCTTTTTTCGCTACTTTCGGGTTGTGGGAACTCATGCCGATGTGACGGATCACGCCGGTTCTCTTCAGTTCCATCACGTAATCCATATATTCCGAATGCTGGAGATTTTCCCATTCCTCCTCAGAGTCCACATAATGGATCATGCCAAGATCAATATAATCCGTCTGGAGCCTTTTTAAAAGATCCTCAAATGCAGGACGCACATATTCCATCTCTCTGGTACGGTAATACTGCTCGTCCTTCCATGTTGATCCGATATGTCCCTGAATAAACCATTTGTCACGGCTCTCCCTGATTCCCTCACCAATGATATTTCTGGATTTCGGGTCCGGCATCCAGCAGTCCAGGATATTGATCCCCTGTGCAGATGCATAATGGATCAACTCAATACTTTCTTCCTCCGGATGGCGTTCCAGCCACTCTCCTCCAAAACCGATCTCGCTGACCTGAAGCTCTGTTTTTCCTAATCTTCTTGTTTTCATAGCTGTTCTCCCTTCTGATAACCTTCTCCTCTTCGACATCCTCATCATGCCTGTTAGCTATATACTATCATAGTTAACAGGTATTTGCCATTCCTTCTGTTTGGATGTATAAATACACCAGTTTACAACTTTATAAATGGTAGACTTGCTGATGAATCAGCTATTTTAAAGCCTTTGTCATATCATTTGATTTTATATGTACTTCAACATTTTTCACGAAAGTGGCAAAAAATATCTGACTGCGAATGCCTTGACTTAATTCAAAACGAAATTCCTGTACGCTTTTTGTGCGGTGCTTAGAAAAATGTTCGTTCTGGCTGAGGAAAAAAATCTCATCCTTGCTGAGGCCATGACCATCTGGCATATGCCGATCTACAAAAAGCTCTGGGAAATTGTCCGCAGCGGTTCTCTTGGAAAAGTCCAGATGATCACCATGAATTTCGGAAGTTTCAAAGAATACAATATGAACAACCGTTTCTTCAATATGAACCTAGCAGGCGGTGCCATGCTAGATATCGGTGTTTACGCGCTCTCCATTGTCCGGAGCTTTATGGATGAAAAGCCGGATGAGATCTTAAGCCAGTGGAAACCTTCTCCTACCGGTTCTGATGAACAGGCTACCATCCTTCTTAAAAATCATTCCGGCCAGATGGCAACTGTCGCACTTTCCATGCATTCCAAACAGCCGAAACATGCCATGATCAGCTGTGAAAAAGGTTATATCGAGATCATGGAATATCCACGTGCAGATAAAGCAGTGATCGTAGATGCAGAGACAGGAGAAAAAACTGAGATTTCCTGCGGTGACACTTCCGATGCACTGCTTTATGAGATGGAGGATATGGAACATGCAGTTCTTACACATGATACCTCCGGTTTATATCTGAATTATACAAAAGATGTTATGGATATCATGACTTATCTCCGTAAAGAGTGGAACATGAAATATCCGGATGAAAACTGGGACTGATCTTCTTCGGTTACTTCTGTTTATTTCTGCCTCTGATACCTGGTCACTGCCAGGATCATGCAGACAAAAACAATGGCAAACATGGCTTCCAGGCCGATGCCTTTCCAGACCGATACAGCTGCCTCACCTGTAAGGTGGCTGTAACTTCCAAGAGTCTCATTTACGTTTTCATACCAGTACACAGGAAGAAACTGAGACACCTTCAGGACGTTTCTGTCCATAATATTCATGGGAACAAACACACCACACAGAAAGCACATTCCAAGAGACAGGATATTTGCGATCCCGCTTAACATGTTGCTGTTTTTTACAAAAAGACCGATCAGATAAGAAAGCGAAAGTGCCACTGCCATCATCACCAGAGTGTTCAGTACATAGTATTCAAAATTTTCTGAACTGAGAAATGGTTTTCCATACATAAGGATGGCTCCAGCCATACCGATTCCCCATAAGCCCCCGCCCATGATAAACATGGCCAGAAGCCCTTCCAGACTCTGCCGTCTTGCAGAAACCGCAGATGCCTGCATTCTTTTTGGTATATCGTCTTTTTTGAAAGCCATCAACACGTAGCCCATCACATAGCAGAGTAATGCAAGAAACAGATATGGAATATATCGGAAATAATAGAGCCATCCGGACGTACCACTGTTTTCATCTGTATCCAGCATGGTGACTTCTCCTCTTTTTTCATCCAGGATCGCTGTTGCCGCTTCCTTCTGGGAAAAACCGGCTTTCAGATATGTCCGCATTGTATTCAGGCAGCTCTCCAGTTGCTGATCCACATAATATGCCGAGTAAGATCCGGGCACCTTTGTCACAGAAATGCTCTCTCCGTTTACCATACAGTTCTCATAAAAATCCTCAGGGATCACCACGATGTACTCTACATTTCTGTAAAAAAGCTCTTCCTGAAGCTTCTCCCTGTTATCCTCCAGCATGGTCACGTGATGCGTACCTTCAAGCCATTTTACCAGTCCTTCTGCAAGTGGTCCGTTGTCTTTATCCACCACTCCGATCTTTATTTTTTCGCTTTCATAGCTGGTATAAGTTTCCTTACCGGCCGCTGCCTGAAGTGCCATTGTCACTCCGAAAAAAATGCCCAGATACAGGAGGATCAGACCTGTATTTTTTTTCATGATCCTCATATAGCCTTTAAATACTGTCATAACGTTCCCTCCTGACCATGAAAAAGGATGCCAGCGCCAGCACCACACACATTACCGCCAGTGTGATCAGATTTCTATAATATCTGATCATATCATCATACACATTAATACAGTAAAACGCATCTGAGATCAGTGATGCAGGATTGATCCGGTTCACAATCGGAACACTTTTTTCCACGATATCCTTCATATTTCCGTTCATCAATCCTGCAAGGAAACTGCTTACCATGGAAATTCCCAGTATGATCCCGATTTTGGCACCTTCCTGCATTTTTCCGAAGCTGCCTATAAACATTCCCATAGATACACCGATGAGACTTCCGAAAAAAGATATCACCAGCATTTTTCCCATCTGTCCCTGAAAATCCAGATTAAGAATATACCGGAGATACAGGATCAAAATGATCACGTCCATATAGCCCAGAGCAAAAGATGTCAGCTGGTCTGTAAGGATCAGCTTCAGCTTGTGGGTCGGCGTTACACACCGTCTGGCTGCCAGAGGTGTGATATTGGCCTGGATCCCGATCGCAGAGCCAAAGCCAATGAAACCTCCGTACAAGCAAGCCATAGCGATCAGTGCGTAAAAGAACTGCATATTTCCGTCAATGGTCCGACCACCAAGAGAGACCTCCTTTACCAGACTGTCAGTGCTTAACAGGTTTGTTATGGTTTCTATGTCCATCTCCGGATTTTTTTTCATGATGTTGGTGATGGTCGTTCTGGTGTTTTCACAGCTGTCGAGAACAGTCTGGAGGATGCTTTCTTCCATTCCGGTTCCTGCTACTGTAAGGGAAGGCTCTTTTCCCACGTAATAAATTCCTTTTATTTTTTTATCCTGTAATGCTTCCAAAGCTTCTTTTTCCGGCATTTCTTCTGCCTTTAAAAGATTCGGACTGCTTTTTTCCACTTCATCCAGATAGGTCATAAAAAACGTATCTGCCGAAGCTTTCTTCACCACTGCCACAGGAACCGTCTGAAAATCTGCTTCATTGATATTTCCGAATGCAAAGTAGAAAAAGGTTCCAAGCACAAGCGGAAAGACCAGCGGCCAGAATACAATGTTAAAATTCCGGATCTTGGAAAGAAAACTGTATTTCAGTAAATGCAACATCTCCCATCCCTCCTAATCTCTCAGCTGTTTTCCGGTGATCTCCAGAAAAACATCATTTAATGTGGGCAGCTCGGAAAAGACTCTTCCAAAAGAAATATCCTGACTTTGCAGATAATTAAGAAGACGGATCAGGTTATGCTTCGCATCGGTACAGCGCACGACCAGCACCTCTTTTTCATACTGCACATCAAACACATGCTCCAGTGTGCGGATATCCCGGAGATTTTTTTCTTCCAGAGCAATGGCTTCTACGGTGATGGTCTCTCCTGTTTTGATCATCTGCTTCAATTCTTCTTTTGTTCCCTGAGCGATGACTCTTCCGTGATCCATGATGGCGATCCTGGTACAGATCTGCTCCACTTCTTCCATGTAATGAGATGTGTAGATAATGGTGGAGCCTTGGTGGTTCAGCGTCTGGATTCCTTCCAGAATCTTGTTTCTGCTCTGTGGGTCTACAGCTACCGTCGGCTCATCCATGATGATCAGTCTTGGCTTGTGGGCAATCCCGCAGGCAATGTTCAATCTGCGCAAAAGGCCTCCGGAAAGCTTCTTCGGGTACATTTTGCAGAAATCTTCAAGACCTGTAAATTCAATGGCATCCTCCACCAGCTCTTTTCTCCGTTTCCTGTCTCGTATGTAAAGGCCGCAGAAGTAATCTATATTTTCCTGCACTGTCAGCTCATCAAAAACGGCTACATTCTGAAGAACGATCCCGATCTGTTCCTTGAGCTTATAGCTGTCCGGCTTCATCTCTTCTCCGAATATTTTTATTTGACCTCTGTCATATTTCAGAAGTGACAAAATGCAGTTGATGGCCGTTGTCTTTCCCGAGCCATTAGGACCAAGTAATCCGAATATCTCACCCTCCCGGATATCCAGTTCCAGATGATTCAGTGCGGTAAGATCACCGTATCGTTTTACAAGATTTTCTATGTGGACCATACTCTGTGGCATATGTTTTCCTCCCCTTTTCCTGTCCGTTAAACAGGTCTTTCCTTTTTTACTGCAGAAATTCATATTTCTTCTATGATCTATTATATCTTTTTCTTCTGTCTGCTCCAAGTGTTGGATGTCATTATCTGCGAATGACAAATGTCATGTCTTTCGCAAGAGCTCAGATTTTTCTTTGCAGGGAATGAACCGGTATATTATAATATAGACACATTGATTTCAGAAATTTGTGCGGCGAAAGGGGTTCTCCCGGAACAGGATGCGATAATTTTAGCCGGTTATCTGCATGACTTTCGGAAAATGCTGTAATTCTGTAGTAGAAAGGGTATATTTTTTATGCGTTATTTTACAGATTCCATCCTATTGTTTTTATACAGTACTTTGACGTTTTTTTATGTGCCTGCAGATCAGTCTCTTGTGTTTGCCCTCCTTTTTGCGGTGATCCTTTGCTGCATTACTTATCTGTGTAGGACATGTAAAACATCCTGTTCACGCAATTCTTTGCCAGTGTTAAAGCGCTCCGGAAATATCATTCCGGTTCTTGCCGGAAGTTTTGTGATCTTTGGATTATGTTCCCTGTGGTTTTCGGATCTTCTTCTGTTTTTCCCGCTGCTTCTGTATCAGACTTTATCTGCCGAACTTTTTCCTCTAGCAGTGGCTGAGCTTCCACTTTGGGGATTTCTGGTTTTTCAGATCAACAGATTTCCGGCAGTTCTTTGTCTGCTTGGGATTTTTGGATTCATTCTCTCATTTTTTCTCTGGCTCTATGCAGAAAAATATCAGACTCTTTACCAGGATTTCCATCAGATCCGGGATGACAGTGAGGAACATGCGCTTCTTCTTTCTGAAAAAAACAAGGCACTTCTGGAAAAACAGGATTACGAGATCTATGCAGCTACATTGCGTGAGCGTAACAGAATTGCCAGAGAGATCCATGATAATGTGGGACATGTACTATCCCGTTCTATCCTTATGACTGCTGCCTGCAAAACCATCAACAAAAATGATGCTCTTGATCCTCTGCTCGGAAATCTGGAAGAATCTCTGAATGGTGCCATGAACAGCATCCGTTCCAGTGTCCATGATCTTCATGACGATGCGGTAGATCTGGAAGATGCAATAAAAGGACTTGTAAAGGATTTCACCTTCTGCCCGGTGAAGCTTACTTATGATATGTCCAGGCAGATTCCAAGAGAGGTGAAATACAGTCTGATCAGTATTACAAAGGAAGGGCTTTCCAATGTGATGCGGCATAGTAATGCAGATTCCGTAAATATTCTTCTGCGGGAGCATCCTGCACTTTATCAGTTGTGCATTGAGGATAATGGGACACCGGGAAATGGAATCCCGGATATTCAAACTGAAGCAGACATCAATAAGGAAAAAAGTACTTCCGGTGGTATGGGGCTATCCAATATCCGGGACCGTGCAAAGGCGCTGGGCGGTACAGTCCAGATTACGCAGGAGAATGGTTTTCGGATCTTTGTGACGATCCCGAAATCTGTTTCTAATTGAAGCAGACAGATATTTCTCACTCTGCCGGAAACCTTCCCTGTTTGATCAAAGTACTTTCCCGGCATATTGGATTCGTCCGTTTTTTCTGATCTGTAATTTAATTTTTTATAACTATAAACAGGAGATTTTGACATGAAAATTATAATCGTAGACGATGATTGCCTGGTTGCAGGTGCATTAAAAACCATTCTTGAGTCAAACCCGGATATCGAAGTGACTGCCACCGGCTCTGATGGTGAAGAAGCCTGTACTCTGTACAGAGAATATCTTCCGGATATTCTTCTGATGGATATCCGTATGAAAGGAATGGACGGACTGGAAGCTTCCAGAAAGATACTGGATGAATTTCCGGAGGCTAAAATTCTTCTTCTGACTACTTTTTCCGATGATGAATATATTGTAAAAGCCCTCCGCCTTGGCACAAAGGGTTATCTTCTGAAGCAGGATTATACCAGCATTTTTCCAGCTTTGCAGGCAGTCTATTCCGGACAGACTGTATTCGGCACAGAGATCATGTCCAAGATCCCGGAGCTTCTGCAGTCTTCCGGTGGATTTGATTATACTTCTCGGGAGATCAATGAACGGGAACTGGATATTATCCGGCTGATTGCCAACGGATACAGCAATAAGGAGATTGCCGCAGAACTATTTCTCAGTGAGGGAACTGTACGAAATTACCTCAGTTCCATTCTGGATAAACTGCAGCTAAGGGATCGGACACAGGTTGCTGTGTTTTATTATCAGCATAAATAAAATCCGGTTACATCCACCGCCGCACCTGCAACTGTCCTATATTACAGAATATAGATGTCTTTTCAATGTTTTACTATAATCTATAATCGGAGGATTTCTCACAATGAACCGCTATCTTACTATCCATATCCCGGAAGCAGCTGTTCCAATGCCTATCTCCCGCTTTCTTCGCACTCAGGCTGGTCTTACAAAAAAGCAGATCAGCCAGGCAAAGTTCCGTCCCGGTGGTATCCGGAAAAACGGGCAGCAGTGCCGGGTAACGGAAACAGCTTATCCCGGGGATCAGATCACAGTATGCCTGGAAACGGACGATGTGGATTCTGCCCAGCTGGAATCTGCGACTTTCACTGTCAATTCAGACCGTCACAAATCCTGTTTCCATCATTCTACAGACTTAACCTTCTGTTCATATTCTAATTCTGATTCCTGCTGTTTATCAGCTTCAACTTCACATTTTTTTCCTGAACTGGAAATCCTCTACGAAGACCAGGATATTCTTGCCATAAACAAACCGGCTGGAATAGTCACTCACCCTTCCGGTTCTCACTACAGTGACAGTATCTCCAACCAGGTGGCTTCCTATTTCCGGTCCAAGGAAGAGCCTACCAAAGTCCGGTCTATCGGACGATTGGATAAAGAAACTTCCGGTATCCTGCTCTTTGCCAAGAACCAGACTGCTGCCGCTAGATTACAAAATCAGCGTGAAGAGGGGCTTTCAGAGAAAACCTATCTGGCTGCAGTTTCCGGTTTCATGCCTGTGGATGAATATGGATCTTTTCACAGGATCTCAATTCCCCTTGCACCTGACCCGGATAACCGTCTGAAAATGGTCGTATCCACAGATGGCACGCTTCCCGGAAGCAAACATACAGAAACCCTTTATTCTGTCCTGAAATCTACTGGCCCTGACGCAGCAGCTCCGGCTTCCCTTGTAATGCTCCGTCTGAAAACCGGCCGTACCCATCAGATCCGTGTACACATGGCATCTCTCGGGCATCCTCTTCTGGGTGATTCTCTGTACTGTTTATCGGACATGTCGAACCATTTTTCCCGAGCTGCACTCCACGCGTGGAAGCTTAAATTTCAACTTCCATTTCCAATTGATGAAACTGCTTCCGACACCCCGCCTTCCATGTATCATGACAAAAATGCAAAAAAAGAAATCTCCCTGGAAGCACCCCTCCCGGAAGATTTCAAAAAATTCTATGAAACGATATTCTGAAGCCATACGCCTTTTTTTACAAGGATAAATCCAATGACACATTTCATCATATCCGCAGCCTGGACCATTGCGTAGATCACAAGTACAGGCAAACCTGTAAAACGGCTCAAGGTAAATGCGATTGTCACACTTACCACCCAGATAAACACACTGTCAAACAGAAATGTAACAATGGTCTTTCCGCCGGAACGCAAGGTAAAATACGTTGCATGCAGGAATGCATTCTGCGGCATGAAAAATGCTGTGATCATAATAAAATATTTCGCCAGAGTACGTGCCTCAGCATTGGTATTGTAAAGCCTTGGAAACAGTGGTGCCATCACAAACATCACGGCTGCCACGCAGGTACAGCAGAACACAGAGAATGCGATCATCTTGTTGTCCGTATCTCTGGCTTCCTTCATCTTACCTGCCCCCAGAAGCTGGCCTACAACAATGGCTACCGAATCTCCAAGTGCGATAAATACGATATTAAATACATTGTTAATGGTATTGGAAATATTTAATCCCGCAACCACGTTCAGTCCACGGACTGAATAGCACTGTGTCAGCATGGCCACTCCGGCTGCCCATAAGGTCTCATTCAGAAGCAGCGGGGTTCCCTTAATAAGTATCTTCTTTGTCAGGTTCGCCGGAACCTTTAATGTTGAATACAGCCCCTGTGCAAAAATATTCTTTTCTGTATGCTTATGTGTCCAGCTCAGGACAATGCAGGCTTCCACATATCTGGAGAGCACTGTGGCAACAGCCGCACCTCTTACTCCCATTTCCGGGAATCCGAATTTTCCATAGATCAGAAGATAATTAAATATCAGATTGATCAGCACTGCCACGATCCCGGCCTTCATTGGAAGTACAGTCTCACCGCATTCACGTAAGGTACTTGCATAGACCTGCACCATCATAAATGGCGGAAGTCCCAGAAGCATGATCCATAAATACTGTTTCCCATAAATAAGAGTATCCCTGATCTCCTGTGCGGTTCCGTCACCTTTTAAATACATGCTGATCAGTGAACCCCCTGCTGTCAGAAACAGTATAATGGTGATCGCTGTCAGAATCACTGCCATCCACAGTTTATAACGAAGTGTCTGGCGGACACCCTCATGATCCTTCTGTCCGAAATACTGTGCTGTAAAAATTCCCGCTCCGGACACCCCGCCGAAAATGCATAGATTATATACAAAGATCAGCTGATTGACGATCGCTGCTCCGGACATCTGTTCTGTACCGATACGACCGATCATAATATTGTCCAGAAGACTGACAAAATTTGTGATTCCGTTCTGTACCATGATCGGTACCGCAATAGACAGGACCATTAGATAAAATCTCTTATCTCCTACGAACTTTCGGAAAAAAGAAGATTTCTCTTTTACCTTCTCCATAAATTCTTCCTCCTTGTTTTTCGTTTTCCTTCATCCAAAATTCTCCACAAAAAGAAGACTGCCCACCCGAAACAGTCTTCCTTTTCGTAAGCGTTGTAGCTACTACCTTACTACAAACTTCTTTTATTTTCAATAGTCTTTATAACGATAAATCCCCGTTTTTTTGTATCTTTTTACTCCACCATATGACTCTCATCTGCAATATATTCGAAGAAGTCAAAGTCCGCACATTTTTTGTGGAGAATGCGGTCTGCACAGGTGATTCCAACCATGGTTCCTGTAAATTCTCCGTACTTACAGTACTCATCAGAAAATCTTGTGGTGTCAAAGATACGTCCGATCTTTTCATAAGTTTCTCCGTCATAGCTCCACTCAAACCAAGATTTTCTTCCCTCTATATAAAGTCTCAGATAAACTGGTTTATCTTCTACCGGAATTCTGGTGTTCAGAAACTCTGTTTTTTCTCCGTTTTCCAGATGGATGATGGACAACGCACTCTGTCCCAGGGTTTCACTGTAATATTTCCGGAGATTGATATAATTCATGTTGTCGTAATACAGAATCAGGCCTGCGCTGTGCTGATGTACTTCCGGTGTGAATTCCATCTTTGTGGTGATCCGCGCATATACACTTGTAAGCTTTCTGGCCAGGATACTTACTTTGTTGAGAGATGTTCTGGATTCCTGTCCACGAAGACGCACATAGCCTTTTCTTGCTTTCATATCTGCAAAACGCTGAGGCATAATCCTTGGAGAATAATAAAAGTTTCCAAGTTCATCCTCATCAAAATCATCAAAATCCGGAGTTTTTTCCACCAGATATTCCGGAAGAGATGTTTCCGGCACCTCAATCTTCGCCAGATTGCTTCCATCTGCCATGCGAAGCCAGTTATCCTCAGTCCACATCATTTTCTGGATAGCTGTCTCTCTTCCAAGTGTACAGCGAAGCTCCGGTACAAACGGTCTTGCACAGAGATGTACCAGATACACTTCTCCGGTAGGAAGCTCCACATAGCTTCCGTGTCCGGATTTCTGAAGAACAGAGTCCGGGTTATAGTACTTTGGTTTCAGATGATCCGGATCCTGGCGCTCATAGGATTCTCCTGGAACGCTGGTAACAATCGGGTTCTTTGGATCTTTTTCATATGGTCCCCATACATTTTTGGACCGTCCCATTGTCACGCAGTGATTATAACCTGTACCGCCTTCTGCACACATAATGTAATAATATTCCCCACGTTTTGTAAGATGCGGTGCCTCAATGCATCCCCGGTCTGTACCACCTCGCCAGATTCTCTTCGGATAACCGATAATCTCTTTTTTCTCAGGTGAATACTCTACCATACAGATAGCGCCTGGCTTCTCATAGCCTTCTCTTGTCTCCCACTCCAGAGATACCACATATTTTTTTCCGTTGGTATCGTGAAACAGAGAAGCATCAAAGCCGGAAGAATGAAGATAAACCGGCTCACTCCACGGTCCGCGGATATCTTTTGCACAGATCAGGAAATTATCCACATCAAAATATCTGGCGTTCATGGAATTCATTACTCCGTAAACAACATAGAACATATCCTCTTCCTCACAGTAGGTCAGGCACGGAGCCCAGATTCCCTTTGCGCTTGGAAGTTTCTTGAGATCTACTTTTTCGTCATCTGTAATAACATGTGTATACAGTTCCCAGTTTTTCAGATCTTTTGAATGATAAACCGGAATTCCCGGAAACCATTCAAAAGTAGAAACTGCCATATAGTAATCATCACCTTTCCTGCAGATGCACGGATCCGGATTGAAACCCGGAAGTATTGGATTTATAATCATATTATTTTTCTCCTTTTCCGGCCGGAAACCAGCCAAAATCAACGCACCGTCCCAGATCCCAGCTGTCCCAGCCGATCCAGCCCGGAGTATTCACGGTATCTGTAAGCAGTTTATAGCTCCAGTAAAAATATCCGCTGCATTTATCCCAAAGCTCCAGCTGTGCCTTCGCCAAAGTCGCATAGATTTCTTTTTTCTCTTCTGTGGAAAGACTTTCCCGTTCGCTTCCTTCCACTCCGTTGAGCACACTCTGTCCGCCTTTTGTATCACAGCCGCATGCAAGGGAATTGAAGAGACACCATTCACCGCAGATCACCGGGAAATATTTTTCCATCTCCGTAATCTGTGGTTCCAGCTCCTCACGCACATATTTCAGATATCCCTCGATCGTCTGACTGCAGCCTCTTGCCTCTGCCACCATCAGATACTGATGAGTATCCAGAATCACATTGGAATATTTTTCTTCCTGCATAAAGTCCTTCCACGCCATCAGCTCAAAGCCGTCGTGGAGCACAACGTATTTTTCCTTTGGCATGTAAGTACTGATCCGATCGTATGCTTCCAGATAAAATTTTCTTAAGAATTCCATGGTGATCGGGGCTGAGCCTTTTGCCAGCTCCGGATCTGCCGGTGCATAACGGTTCTGCACATCCATAGTCCCCCACATATTCTCAGTTACAGGTTCATTCAACGGCTGTATGCCAAACAGACCTTTTCTATGACCGTATCGTTTTGCCAGACGTTCCAGAACTCCAAGAACAAATTCTACCTCATCCGGATTCTGTGCCCATTTACACACGCCGCTGATTCCACCGTTATCAAAACCATTCTGGCTTAACGGTACAGTGTGAAGATCGATCAGAATGGTAAGTCCGTACTTTTCCGCCCAGTTAAATGCTTTATCCAGTTCTTCAATGCAGCCGATAAATGGCTTTCTGTCCCCAAATATAAAATATGGTACCGGAATACGGACAGAATCCATTCCCATTCTTTTTATGGTTACAAAATCTCTTTCTGTGATGTACTCCGAACGATGGATTTTTATCCTTGCTTCATATACCTCCGGTGAAAGCTGCGTTGGAAGATAATACTCATCTTCCGCTGTTGTTCCCTCAAACAGGGCCGGGTTCATCCATTTCTCCAGAACCAGCCAATTTCCAAGATTTACGCCTTTTATATTCATATCCGGTACTCTCCTTTTACTTCTGTGTACGCTTTTTCAGATCTTCGATGATTCCGGCAAATTCCTTGTCCAGATGATAAAATTTCATGATCACAAGTCCGCATACATAAACTGCGATCGGAATCCATACAAAGCAGATTTTAATAGAAGTCAGTGCAGATTCTGTCTGTACAGCTGCAGTTCCCACATAGCCGCCGATTTCCAGAATCAGTCCGAGAAGTGCAGATCCTATTCCATTTCCGATCTTATATCCAAAGCTGCAGGCACTGTTTACAAGGCCCTCTGTACGGCAGCCTGTTTTCCACTCACCATAATCGATCGTGTCGGAAACCATTGCCCACATAGTTGCACCGCCACAGGCATTACCAACACCACGGATCACACTGGAAATCACAATGATCGCCATGGAACCACCGGAAAAATTCAGTACCAGCATTCCAATGATATCCAGGATAAGACCAATAGAAAATACATTTCTCTTTCCAAGTTTCTTAACCATCATGGCAATAAAGAACATTCCGCAGATCTGTACAATATTAAAAATACCGTTGATCGTACCTACCAGATTTTTGTCGCCGAGAATATCTTTTGCATAATATACAGTCGCACCACCGTTAACAGAATACATAAGGAAGAAAAGGGCAAGCATACCTGTCATCATGATCCAGTATTTGTTTTTGAAAAGTGCTTTGATACCTGTTACAAAAGGCACATCCTCTGCCTTTGTCTCTCCGCTGTTCTCAGATGCACGTACACGTTCCTTTGTTCCAAAGAAAGTAAATAAAAATGCTACGATTGCCACAAAGCCAAATACTATAAATGTTTTAGTCCATGCTGCTGCATTGTTTCCGAAGTGCTCCACCAGCGGAAGTGTAAATGTATTGATCGTAAGTGTTCCGGCTGTTGCCAGAAGATTTCGGAAAATACTTAAAACAGAACGCTCATACGGATCCTGTGTCATCAGTGCGTTCAGTGCAGAATACGGTACATTGATCGCTGTATAAATCACTGTAGATACCAGATTATATGTGATAAATACATACACCAGCTTCGGTGTTGATGCCCAGGAAGCCGGAACGGAAAACAGAAGGATTCCGGATATTGCAAACGGAATACACATACGAAGGATCCATGGCCTTGCTTTTCCATACTTGGATTTTGTACGGTCAACGATCACACCCATGATAATATCACTGATTCCATCAAAAATACGCGAAACCATCATAATGGTTCCCACTGCTATCGCACTGACATTGGCATAGTCCGTATAATAGAACAGCAGAAACGCTGACATTGCTGTATAAATAATGTTACATCCGAAATCACCACAACCATAAGAAAAACGTTCCACAATTTTCCCAAAGGTCAATTTGCTCTTTTGATTCATATTTTTTTACCTCTCCCTTTGTTTTATTTCGCATTTCCATGGCCATGGGGCTTTGTTTTATGGTATTATACTATCATAACGATTCTGTATCTATTAGGTCAAAAAAGCTCCAATATATAGGTCAATATTCTCTTTTTGCAGGAGGGTTTTATGGATAAAAAAGAAATTTCCTATGAGATCATAGATTATTCGGGTGTCACCAACGTTAAATTTTACACTTCTACAGACAACGGAAGCTACATTCCGTCGCACTGGCACAGGGCTGTTGAGATCCTTTATATGCAGGAAGGCGCTCTTGATGTCACCATAGAAAATACCAGCTTTACCATCCACCCGGGAGACTGCATCCTGATCAATGCCAATGTAATTCATTCCACCAAATGCACAGTTCCAAATAAAGCGATCGTTCTCCAGGTTCCTGTGGATTTCATGGAAAAATATATTCCGAATGTTCAGCAGTTTATGTTTATCTGGGATCATCATACAAAAGATCCCGTAAAAAGAACAAAACTGGAAATGCTGAAAACGACTCTGGAGCAGCTTCAGATCATTGACGATATCCGGCCAGATGGTTTTATCCTGCGTTTTAACAGTCTGATCTTTGAGCTTCTTTTTCAGCTGTATCACAATTTCCGCGTCCGGATCTTTCACAGTGATCTAAGCCAGCAGAAAAAAGATCTTGACCGGCTGAACTTTGTTCTGAATTACATTGCCGAAAATTATCAGCGTCCCATATCTCTGGACGAGATTGCCGGTGTCGCTTACCTGCAGACCGGCTATTTCTGCAGATTTTTCAAGAAAAAAATGGGAGTTACTTTTCTGGAATATCAGAACGAATACCGGCTTTCTTTTATTTACAAGGATCTTATAAACACCAAAGACCCTGTTCACATAATACTGGAACGGCATGGTTTCACCAACTACAAGCTGTTTCGACGAATGTTTCAGGAACATTTCGGATGTACGCCTACCAAGGTACGGAAAAACACTCAGAACGCCAAGGACTGACAGGCCAGCGTTCTTATTTTCGTTTAACAAAAAATCTTCCGGGAGCGTATCTCACAGACTCCCGGAAGATTTTTTGTCTTAATATTCTAAATTTCTCAGTATCTTATAATTCCCGTCCATTGGTCTCAATAACTTTTTTATACCAATGGAAGCTCTTTTTCTTATAACGCTTCAATGTTCCGCTGCCGTCATCATTGCGGTCTACATAGATGAATCCGTAACGCTTGCGAAGCTCTGCTGTTGATGCACTGACAAGATCGATACATCCCCATGTGGTATATCCCATCAGATCTACACCATCCATAACAGCTTCTTCCATCTGGCGGATATGATCACGGAGATATTCAATACGATAATCGTCCTCTACAGTCATCTCACCATCTTCACCCTGCATCAGCTTGTCCATGGCACCAAGGCCGTTTTCCACGATGAAAAGCGGCTTCTGATAACGATCCCACAGAGTGTTCAGTACATAGCGCAATCCCTTCGGATCGATCTGCCATCCCCAGTCACTGGCTTTCAGATACGGGTTCGGCACACCACCAAGAAGATTGCCCTCACCGCGGACATTTTTCTTTGGATCTGCTGTGGCACATACACTCACATAATAGCTGAAAGAAACGAAATCTACCGTGTTTTTCAGGATTTCCATATCCTCATCTGTAACAGAAATGCTGATACCATTCTCCCGCATATAACGTTTTGCATATCCCGGATAATAGCCACGAACATGAATGTCTGCGAACATCATATTTTTATGATCCTGCTCCATTGCTGCAAGCACATCGGACGGCTCTGCAGTCAGAGGATATACCGGCATGCTTAAGATCATACATCCGATCTTGAAATCCTGATTGATCTCATGGCCGATCTTTGTTGCCCAGGCACTGGCCACCAGCTCATGATGCACAGCCTGATACAGATCACTCTGGGAAAGTTCTTCCTTCGGAGTATTGATTCCGCCGCTCATGAACGGAGATTCCAGAATGGAATTGATCTCATTAAATGTCAGCCAGTATTTTACTTTATCCTTATAGTGGTTAAACACTGTCGTAACGTAGCGTTTGTAAAAGCCGATCAGATCACGGTTTACCCAGCCATCGTAATGCTCTGCCAGATACAGCGGAGTCTCATAATGGGACAGGGTTACCAGTGGCTCAATGCCATATTTTCTGCACTCATCAAACAGATCATCGTAGAATTTAAGTCCTGCCTCGTTAGGTGTCTCCTCATCTCCCTTCGGGAAAATCCTGCTCCATGCGATGGAAATACGGAAAACCTTAAAGCCCATCTCAGCAAACAGCTTGATATCTTCTTTATAATGATGGTAAAAATCAATTCCTACCAGCTTCATATTATCTTCTGTCGGCTTTTCTGTTCTCGGACCTTTGACTCCATGAGGAAGAACATCCTGGATGGAAAGACCTTTCCCATCCTCGTTATATGCACCTTCGCACTGATTGGCAGCTACCGCGCCACCCCATAAAAAATTCTCAGGAAACATTTTTTCACCCTTTCTTATTGATGCTTAGATGTCAAGTGCTGCGTGGTATCCCCAGTATACCGCATTGGTAATCGTGGAAACCTTGCTTGCATCACCGATCACAGCCACATAAGGAGCGCAGTCACGAAGCTCATCCACAATGTCTGTTCTGGAACGCTGACCCAGTGCACAGATCACAGTGCTTCCCGGAACAAGAACTTTTTCGCCCTCTTTGTTTTCGCACCATACACCTTCTGCAGTTACCTCAAGGCCTTTATAGCCTGTATATACTTCTGCGTATTTGTCGATCTCTTTCAGAAGAAGTGGTCTGTGTCTTACGTTTGCATCCGGAGCAAGAACGTCTCTCATCTCAACAAGACGGACTTTCTTTCCCTCCATTCCAAGATGGATCGCACACTCACAGCCTGCAAGACCGCCACCAAAGACAACAACCTCATCTCCGACTTTTTCTTTTTCTTTATAATAATTATTTACGATCACAACATTTTCCCCGTTCAGTCCCGGGATCGGCGGAACAAGCGGTCGGGAGCCTGCTGCAATAATCAGCGCATCTGCGTTTTCTTTTTCTGCATACTCTTTTGTTACTGCTGTGGAAGTACGGATCTCCACACCAGCCTGCCTTGCCAGAAACTCATAGGTTCCTGCAAGCTCATACATCTCATGCTTAAACGGCAGAGCCTGCTCACTTTTCAGAATTCCTCCCAACTCCTCTTCTTTTTCACAGAGGATAACCTGATGTCCTCTCCTTGCAGCTGTATAGGCAGCATACAGTCCGCCAGGGCCGCCACCTGCTACAAGAACTTTTTTCTTAACCGGTGCCAGCTGGATCTCGTCGCCTTCGATCTCACGTCCGATCAGAGGATTTACCGTACATCTTCTTGTTGAAGTTGCTGCTCTCTCTGCCATACAGGTAAAGCATCTTAAGCATTTCACGATCTCCTGATCTCTGTTCTCCATAACTTTTCTCGGAAGGAACGGATCTGCAAGAAGTGCTCTTGCCATGTAAACGATATCTGCTTTTCCCTCTGCAATGATCTGCTCCATCTGTGCCGGATCGTTCAGACCTCCGATGGTTGCAACCGGAATGGACACGTGCTTCTTGATCTCAGCAGCAAGATAAACATTGCATCCATGCTCCTTAAACATAGACGGATGGGTATCTCCAAAGCCTCTCTGATATGTTCCTGCGGAAACATGAAGCAGGTCAATATACGGCTCCAGGAATTTTGCGATCTCCACGCCATCTTCCAGTGTATAGCCACCTTCAAAGAGCTCGGATCCGCTCATACGGAATTCGATTGGGAATCCAGGTCCTACACCCTCACGTACAGCCTTCAGAACTTCCATTGCAAAACGGCAGCGGTTTTCAAGACTTCCGCCATACTCATCTGTACGCTTGTTAAAGTACGGGGAAAGGAACTGATTGATCAGCCATCCATGCCCGCCATGAACCATGATCATCTCAAAACCAGCTCTTTTTGCCAGAGATGCTGTCTCTTTATAGGAGGCAACGATCTCATCAATGAGCTCTTTTGTGAGAGCTTTTACCTCAACACCATCCGGACGGACTGTATCAGACGGTCCCCACTGATGCATGGATTTCTGTCTGGATTTATCCGTCATATAAGTTCCTGCATACATACCGGAATGAGAAAGCTCAACGCTTGCGATTGCTCCGTGACGGCGGATCGCATCGGCTGTATAGGTTGCGGATGCAAGGGAATTCAGGATGGAAGTGTCCAGATGATATGCATGAGAACCATCTGTTTTCGGATGTACCATACACTCGCTGACTGTTACCGCACCTGCACCGCCTTTTCCTCTCAGCTCATAAAAAGCGGTAGATTTCGGGCCGATACATCCGTCATTTGTAATGTCTGTTCCACCCATAGGAGCAGAAAACATACGGTTTCTGAATGTTACACGTCCAATCTGTATCGGTTTGCATAAATTAGGATATTTTCTCTTCATATTTACCTCCTGTTACTCTGTGAGAAGAGCTCTTAAGTACTCTCCTTCTCTTCTGTTTTCCAGTAATTCCATCAGCTCGTTGACTTTATCCAGGCTGATCTTTTTCTCTCTTGCTTTCATATGTACATAGACTGCCCCGATCAGGTTCGCATCATTATAAAAACGGCAGCTTGTTACCTCCGGAACCGGAAGTGTCCACGGGAACATATCATTGATCTTCGCAATTTCCTCACGGATCAGCTGAAGAAGCAGCGGCTGTTCACTGATCCCGCCGCCCACTGCGATCCTTTCCGGGTCAAACATATACTGACAGTTGTGAATGTGAATGGCCAGCTTCTTCGCATGCTCACGGATTCCGGCAATTGCCTTTTCATTCCCCTGATTGGCAAGTGAAAACGCTTTTTCTCCGTTTAATTCCTCTACCGGAATGCCTGTTTTATCTGACACACTCTGAATAAGTGCTTTTGCACCGGCTGTTTCTGCAAGGCAGTTTGCCATTTTGTACTCGTCCTTGCTGTCCGTGATCACATAACTGAATTCCCCGGCCATGAAATTTTTTCCGCTGACGATCTCACGGTTACAGATCACAGCTCCGCCTACTGCTGTACCGCAGACTACCACGACTGCATTCTGGCATTCCTTCAGAGAACCCTGCCAGATTTCTGCCAGGGCCGCACATTTGGCGTCATTTTCCACAGTGACCGGGATTCCCACTCTCTGCTCCAGAATCTCTACGATATTTACGTTACTGATGCAGAAAAGACTTCCTCCAGTATACATAAAGCCCTTTTTGGAATCAATGATTCCCGGCATACTGAGCGCGATTCCTTCGATCGTATAGTGCTCTCTGATCTTCCGGCAGATTTCTTCCAGAGACTGGATAAATACTTCCAAAGATTCCTGCCTTGTAGGAGTCTTGTCTTTTTCAAGGATGGAACAGTTCTCTGTGATCACTGCATATTTGATAAAAGTTCCTCCTACATCGATTGCCAGATAATTCATCGTGTCACCTCTTTTTTGTGGATTTTTTCTTTATTGTAGATGATGTTTCCCTCTCCACCGTCCAGACGCACAAAGCATTCACTTGCCTTCTTCGCCACAAAAGCCTGCTGGCCCATGAAATCAAACGTTACATCATCGGTGTTTCCCTTCATGATGTCATCGCAGACATTTATCGCGCTGTTGATCATGTCTTTTGATGCCTTTATCACATGATGGCAGAGACAGGTGCTGTCAAAACGTCCTTCCAGCCTGTTCTGTACCTCGATAAGATTCTCTCTGTATTCCTCAACAGTAAGGGAATCTCCGTCAAAGAGAAAGGTTGCATTATTGCAGGCATCTCCAAGGATCAGGATTCTTTCTTCCGGTACCAGCATGACCATGCTTCCTGGTGTATGTCCGGGAAGTGCATACACTTCCACAGTTGTTCCACCCAGGTCAAAGCTGTCTCCATCTTTCAGATCTTTAAAGTCTACCTCTGTCGGAGGAAGAAATGTATCCTCAAGTCCTTCCGGCATTTTTCCTCCAAGGCCTGCCATAACATAACCCTTACGGCCTTCTACGTCATTCATTCTCAGATACAGTTCTGCATCTGCATGATTCATATAAATCTCACAGCCATCTGCAAATTCCGGTGCACCCATGGCATGATCGATATGACCATGTGTAAGCAGTACGGTAAGTGGCTTATCGGTAAGCGTTTCCACGAACGCACGAAGATTTCCGGCACCTACGCACGTATCAATGAGAACGGATTTTTTTTCTCCGCTTATAAGATACATGATCTCACCGGTAAGACTGATGACTGCTGTCATTCTGTCATTCAATTTTTCTGCTCTGTAAAAATCTGCCATCTTATTTCTCCTCCATATCCATCAGCTTGGATAATTCCGCACTTAAGTTATCTACGATCTCTCTGGTGAAGCCCATATAGGACAGCTTTTCCAGACTCTGAAGGCTTTCATAAAAATAATCCTGATTTCCGGTGGAAAGGAAGTACATCAGCATCGGGGATACTCTCTCGATCACCTTCATTGCTTCCGGATCGTGCATCATATCCTTGAACATGGTTTTGTGATTATAACGCTGGCGCAGGTCTTCTATAGGACGATACTCATAATGATAGCTTCCTGCTGCCACTTCTGTAACCTCTCCCTCATAGAACGGAAGGCCGATCACTGCGCTGCATCCAAACGGTACCTGAATGTCTACACTTACATTTCCATCTTTGAGAACCTTCCAGGATACCTTGTATTCTCCGTATGCAGAATCGTAGGTCATGTTCATATATTTCAGTTTTCCGTTCATTAACGGTGTGATCAGTGCTTTCTTAAATCCAGGCTCCAGTGCCTTCAGTCCTGCCACGTCTCTGTAAAGATATTCTACGATCGCACCGTAGGAGTAATGATTCAGGGAATTCATCATGGTACCGCTTAAGTGTCCGTCATCCAGAACAGAGTTCCATCTTTCCCAGATGGTTGTTGCACCAAGATTAATACAGTGCATCCATCCCGGATACTCCTCCTGCATCAGGAAGTAGAACGCATCCTCCTCGAATCCGTTTTCTGCCAGAACTCTGCAAAGGATCGGTGCACCGGTAAATCCGCCTTTTAATTTATAGCAGTCTTTATAAAATCTTGCTTTCAGGCCGGCCACAACAGCCTCTTTATCTCTGTAGATTCCGGAATACAGAGCTACAATATATCCGGTCTGTGAATCAATAGCCAAACGTCCTGTTTCTGTAAAATACTCACGGATGATCGCAGCTTTGATCTTCTCATAGAGATCTTTATAGTAAGCTTCATCCTCTTTATATCCCAGAATCTCTGCTGCCGTTGCAGTTTTCTGTACAGACATTGCATAATAGTTAGAGCCGATATAGTAGGCATCTGTTCCACCTTCCATACTCTGCTCTGTTCTTCCGTCAAGAGCCAGCCAGTCACCAAGCTGGTTTCCGAAATCATAAAGATATTTCTGTCCTCTTGCCTTGTCTTCTTTCGTGATCTTGTCTACCCAGTCTTTCATCATCGGGTAATTTTCTCTCAGAGTTTCCACATTTCCGGAATGCTCATAAACCACCATCGGCAGGATTGTCGCAATGTCTCCCCACACGCTGGAAAAGATCGGTCCGTTTGGATCCAGCACCGGAATTACGCCAGGAAGAATTCCATCATATTTTACCTGCTCGTTTCTTAAATCATGCAGGAATTTATGATAAAAAGCAGTGGTATCCATATTGAAGCTGGCAGTTCCTGAGAACACCTGTGCATCTCCGGTCCATCCCAGTCTTTCATCTCTCTGCGGGCAGTCTGTCGGAAAATCTATAAAGTTTGATTTCTGACCCCACAGTGCATTCAGGAACAGTCTGTTCACGCCCTGATGTCCGGTCTCAATGTATCCGGTTCTGTCCATCTTTGAGTAAAGGGCTTTTCCTGTAAAATCTTCTTCCTTTGCCTCTCCCGGCCATCCTGTTACACGTACATAACGGAATCCGAAGTATGTGAAAGAAGGACGAACCAGCTCGTCTCTGCCATCGGATACATATACAAACTGTGATTTTGCAGAACGGTAATTTTCATTATAAAAATTGCCATCCTGAAGAATCTCGCCATGATCAAATACAATTCTTGTTCCTTCCGGCAGATGGTTTCGAAATGTTACATATCCTGCAAAATTCTGTCCGAAATCCAGTACTGTTTCGCCAAGCGGTGTATAGATCACTTCTTTTACCTGCATATCCTCCATCTCCATTACAGGAAGGCTGTATCTTGCAACCAACTTTCCTTCTGCCTCTGTGAGAACTGCCTTTTTCGGTAAGTTTTCTTTCTCCTTCCATAAAAGATGGTTGATGATCTCTCCATCGTAGATTCCGTCATCTTCCACATCAGAGCCAATGTACTCCCATGTCTCATCCGTTCCGATCACCTGAACCTCTCCATCCTCATATACAAGACGAAGTTCTGCGATCAGTTTAAATTCATCTCCGAAATTGTTGCTCTGGTTATTCAGTCCGAATTTTCCTTTGAACCAGCCGTTTCCAAGAGATACTGTGAGTCTGTTCTGTTCTTTCACATTTTCTGTAATATCAAAAGTAATGTACTGCTCTTCATCATGATAATTGCTGTAATATGGTGTAAGAACTTCATCTCCGACTTTTTTTCCGTTTAATTCTGCTGTAAAAAGTCCAAGTCCACAGATATAAAGTCTTGCAGAAGCCAGACCCTTCTTCGCTTCAAAGCTCTTCACAAACAGTGGATGGAAAGTATCTTCTTTCTCTGTTGTGATCCATTTTCCAACCCACGGCTCTTCCATTTTTCCGGTCTCAAAATATGCCGGTTCTGAAACAGCAGTTTCGCCCTTATCATCTGTAACGGTAACTCTCACATAATATCTTGTGTGTGCGTTCTGCTGAAACTCCAGTTTTTCTGCTGCACTGTTCAGTTCTTTTCCTTCTTTTACACAAAGAACTTCTTCGAAGCTTTCTGTCAATGACACTTCGATTTTTACATTCTGCTGCTCTTTTCCGGAAGCTTCACGAACCTTCCATGATACACATACAGTTCCAAAATCAAAGCCTGTTGGATTTTCCATGCCGTTTATTCTTACATTTTTAATTCTCATGTATCCCTCTCCTTGCCTTTTTATATGATTACGCTCTGTTTTTTCTGGTATCTTTCTTTTTTACTCTGACGTTATCATAGCATGAGGTTTCTGTATTTTATATTTTTATTTTGATGTATTTATAAATATTTTTACCTTTTTTTATATTTTCCTGTTCTCCACGACATAAAAAGCGCCCACACAGATCAGCTGTCATAGCTTCACAGCTGATCTACATGGGCGGAAAACTTTATTTATCTGTTTTTATTTCGAAAGTTTCTTATTCGGCAGCTTCCATTTTCTTTAAATCTCTTTCACAGTGATACATGATAAACATGATAACAAACATAGCAATTACCATGATAAATGGCAGCCAGTTGTACATGAAATTGATTGCTGTGGAAACGCTCTCCGGCTGTGCAATACCTTTGGCATCCAGGGATCCGTCATATCCGGCTCCGTTCAGAACCCATCCGAATACTGCTGTACCAAGACCAAGACCGATCTTCTGCGCTGCAGAAACGCCGGCATTTCCAAGACCTACGGTATCAATACCTGTTTTCTTTGTTCCGTATGTAATGGTATCAGCAACCATACCAAGTGCCATACCACCGGCCATACCAACACCACAGCCTTTCAGTACGTTACATACGATCATTACGATCGTGCTGGAACCGCCAAGTACTGCAAATCCAAGGAAACCAAGTCCCATAACTACCATACCAGCTTCATAAACTGCTGTTTTTCCAAACTTCTTCATAAAGGCCGGTGTTACAAACATGATCGCGAACTGTGCGATGGAAATAGAGTTGGATACCCATCCGTACTGTCCCATATCATAAAGAACATACTGACAGTAATAAACATTTCCCATTGCATACATGATAACTACGAAGAATACTACAAAGCTTGCAATTGTTACGATCACCCAGTATTTGTTCTGAAGAAGCGCCTTTACAGTTTCCCATGTACCGGCTTCTCTTCCTGCATTCTCTGCTTTCTGATCATTTGCATTCTCATCATCTGTTGAATGTACTCTCTCTTTTGTTGAGAAAACACAGAAAAATGTGATAACAACCATTGCGATACAGTAGATCAGCATTGTGATCGTGAATGCTCTCTGTGTGTAGATCGTCTCAGTGCTGTCTGTAAAGATTCCAAGTAAGGTAACGAATGTTGAATTGATAACTACATTTCCCAGTGTCTGGAAGATCTGCTGAAGATTTCCAATGAATCCTCTCTCATACGGATTTGCTGTCAACAGTGAGATCATGGAATAATACGGCACCAGCATACCGGTAAGACATATTGCATTTACAATGTTATACATCAGGAAAATATACACATACTGTGCCATTTCCGGGAAGTTCTGCGGAACAAAGAACAACAGCATTGTTGTAACTGCAAATGGGATACACATTCTCAGCAGCCAGGAACGTCCTTTTCCGAGCTTTGATTTTGTACGGTCAACCATACGTCCTACAATTACATCTGAAATTCCGTCAAATACCTTTGATACTGCAAAGATCGTTGCGATGATACCAGCATTAAGTCCTACTGTACTGGTAAAATAGATGGTCAGGAATGATCCGATGATACCATTAATCATGTTAAAGGCAAATCCTCCTGTACCATAGCCGATACGTTCGCTCCATGCCAGCTTGGCGTTGGGGTCATCATGTTTACTTGCTAAACTGAACATATCTCCTCCTTTTTTCCCTTTCCTTTTCGGTTTTTTCTTTCGATGAACTTACTATAACCCCCGCCGCGCTTTTTATATATCTTTATTTTGTTGTTTTTGTCGTTATCTTATCTATATTTTATCAATATCAGTATAATTTAGAATTCTTTTGGCTTATGTACCTCTCTGTACTTTCTCGGAGACAGCTGCTTCTGCTCGCGGAATACCTTTCCAAAATAGCTCTGTGACGGAAAATTCACATATTCTGCGATCTTGGACAAAGATTCATTGGAATACGTCAGAAGATTGGCTGCACGTTCTATCCGCACACGGGTAATGTAATCCTGCAGCCGCTCACCGGTCTCTTTACTGAACAGCCGTGACAGATAGCTGGCACTTACTCCAAGAGTATCTGCGATATCATCGAGATAAATTTTTTCCCTGTAATGCTTCTGTACATAATCCCTGCACTGCTCCACATAGCTTGAGGTGTGCTTCTGCTCCAGCTTCCGTTTTACCTCGGATGCCAGTTTCTCAACTGCAGAATTCCGGTATCGGATCATCTGTGCAATGTCCTGACAGCTGTCACACTTACTGATGTAAAAATCACTCAGCTGATACGCTGCGGCCGGCGAGATTCCGCCCTCGATCGCGGCCCGGGTACAAAGAGTGATTCCTACAATCGCCGTGTTTCTCCACTGGTTCAGTACTTTTCCGGATAATTTTCCGATATCTCCATCCATTGTCCGGGTAAAATGAAGTGCGTCCTCCACGCGTCCTTCCCGCACACAGTCCAGAAGCTGACGTTCCTCCTGATACGTATGGTGATAGGCATTTTCTTCGTCTTTTTTTATTTCGTAAATGATCTTTTCCTGCGCTTCTAGCTCTTCTGCGCCTGCAGCCAGATGATTTACCTTGGCAAGCTCCATATCCTCTGTTGTATTTTCATTTAAAACTGCATCCATGATCTGTGCAATGTCCATCACTTCCGAAAACTGAAATCTTTTCAGGATTTTCTCTTTATCTGTGTGTATCCCGTAACGCTTATAATATTTATGCAGTTCCACCTTGTTCAGCACGCCCAGACTGAGCGGACCTGCAAAATAGTACTGTCCCTCTGATCTTACACAGATAAAATAAATACTGTCTTCCTCTTTATGAAGAAGAGGCAGCTTCTGAGCGGCCGCCTCTTTCATTAATCGTTCTCTCAGCTGGCTATTCCTGAAAATCGGATTCAATTCTGAATTTCTCTGATAGCTTGACAACGTTTCGTCTGCCTGACAAAAAATATCAACGCCTGTCAGTTCAGCCAGTCTGTTTAATATGTATTTTTTATAATCACCCATAAGCAATTTCCCCAACTCTCCTATAGCAATTCACAAAATCAGTGATGCTGTAAAATCCATGTATAGTATCTATCTGTTATTCATCATAACACAGACACTTTGCAAATTGTATAGGATTTTGCCGGGTACGGAATACTCCGTAATTACAGTTTCATCGCTCCGCGGATGCAGCTCTCGATATAATCTTCGCCAAGATCAGTGTTCAAGCTGAGATCAAAATTGCCTGCTGCTCCCCACATTCTTCTTGTGTAATAACGGTAGTTGTCTGTACGGAGCTTTTCATTTTTCTGTACGACTGTCTTTGCCTCTTTTTCAGAGATATTCTGTCTTTTGGAAACTCTTTTGATTCTGCTCTCAAGAGGTGCTGAGAAGAATACCTTCAGACAGTTTTCTGAATTTCGAAGAACATAATCTGCACACCGTCCCACGATCACGCAGTTTCCTTTTTCTGCAAGCTCACGTACTACCTTTGATTCCGCCGCAAAAATCTTATCCTTCGGTGCCTCATCCTGAGAATTACTGTTTAAATACATCTGATTGACAAGATCATAGAGGAGGCTGTTTGTCATGATCTCCTCATTCTTTTTAATAAATTCCGGTGTATAGCCTGTTGTTCCTGCTGCCATCTGAATGATCTCTGCATCATAGAAATCATAGCCAAGCTTCTCTGCAAGTGCCTTGCCGATATCGTGGCCGCCACTTCCAAACTGTCTTCCTATAGCGATGACATTTTTTCCCTGAATGCCATGCTGTGTCTGAGCCACCTGTTCTCTCTGCTGTTCTTCCTGAACAGTCTCCGGAAACAGCATTGTTTTTACAAAAGCAAACTTCTTTCCAAAAAGTCTCGCGATAAATCCAACCAGCAGTGCGGCAATTACAGTACCTTCACGCACACCGTCCAGTCTGCCTGCAAAAACAAATGACAGTACTGCGGCGATCACAGCCATGGAAACATCAAAGCCGATCTTGGTAGTTCCGAAATTTGTTTTCCAGGTAAGGACGATCGCGCGGACAAAAGATTCTCCCGGAAGCATAACTACATCGGCCAGAACCTCCATGTACACACCAAAACCGAGGATCAGGCATCCGATGAGAAAATAAACGATCTTCATCACATACATCTCCGGGTTTACCCAGTAAAAAAGAAGCATGGTAAGATCGATAAAATATCCGAATACAATGGATACCGGAATCTGTAAAATATGCTCTAGTTTAAAATTCTTTCTCAGGATTATCAGCTGCAGTACGATCAGAAAAATACTGAAAAAGATGGTAAAGTTTCCGAGCGTAAACGGGAAGTTAAGGCTTAATACATACGGGATCGATGAGATTGGCGACGTTCCCAGGTTCGCCTTGGTGATAAGACTGACTCCCAGCGAGTTCACAAACAATCCTACCAGAAAAATCAGATATCGTTTCAGTTTGTCCATTATTTATTCTCCTCTCTTTTTGTTTCATTTATTTTGCATTAAGATTTTTATAAATCTTTTCAAATGTCTGCATAAATCTTTTCTGTTCTTCTTCAGAAATACCGGAAAATGCTGTTTCTTCTATCTTTTCAAAAGCAGCTTCCACAAGCTTCTGATTTTTCTTACCGGATTCTGTCATAAAAATATGAAAAGTCCGACGGTTTCCGTTGAGCATTTTTCTCTCGATCAGGCCTTTCTCCTCCATGCGGTTCAGTATGGAGGTCAGTGATCCTGCTTCGATCAGGCATCCTGCCGCAATTTCCTTCTGGCTGGCACCGTCATGATCCTTCAGATAATCCAGAACTTTCGGCTGTCCCAGCGTAAGACCTGTGGTTTTCAGCTGCTCCATGAGCTTTTTCTGGATCATCATCTGATTTACCATGGCCAGATAGTGAAATGAATCCTGCATTTGTATGTTCACTTCCTCTCCTTTATCTAATCAAACGGATAAAAGCATTCGATTTAATTATGTTAATAGTTATAATTCAAACGTTTAGAATTATAACTATTTTATTTTGCTGTGTCAATATGTTTTTTATATTTTGTCTAGAATTGTCTGGAATATTGCACAATTTATCTTTCTTATTTTTATGAAAAGCACACAATATATGTGTGTTACAGCGTATTAGTGTAAAAAAATAACAGCTATTCTTACTTTCACATCTGTAAAATGTTCGTAAGAATAACTGTTGAAAACTGTTATTTATATACTTCTTTATGAATTTGGATTTGGACAAAGCACTCTGCTTATTGCTCTCCACAACCACGCAGGAAACTTACCTATAGCAATTCAATAAATTATGCTGTCTGTTCTTTTTTCTTAGTAACTGTGAGCAGATGACTCTTGATCAATACCGGACGAACCGCATTATAGATGATTGCTACCAGGATCACTGATACAACCGCATTGACAAAGGTTGCCGCCGCGCTCATTTTTGCCAGTGCCTCTGCAAGCTTCTGTGGCTGCCCTAAAATATACTGTTTGTAAAAATATCCCACGATCGGATCAGCGATTACATTAAATGCAAGTCCTGCGATGGATGCGATCACACTCCATTTAAAAACATATTTCTTATCTGTGCTCTCATTGATCTTCGCGATCTTATGTGCCACAAGACCTACGATCAGACCGATACAAAATTTCAGGATAAAAGTTTTCGGCGCACCTGTAATATAAACCGGATCCATCACATCCGCGATTCCCATTCCGATCGCACCTGCAAGTCCTCCATATACGCCGCCAAGAAGTAATGCCGCCAGCACGCAGAAAGCATTTCCGATATGGATCGATGTTGCATCTCCACCCGGCACTGGGATCTTGATCTGCAAAAATGTAAAGGATACGTAGCATAACGCTGCAAGTAATGCAGTTTCTGCAAGCTTGACTACTGTGTTGTTCTGTGTGTTCATAATAATGTCCCCTCTCGTTCTGTTATTACTTTTGTGTATGATTGTTTTAGCGTGTCAGTGTAATAACACAGATGTTATGATACTTTATGAGTGGATATATGACAAGTGACAATTTTTATTCTTTTTTAGGGTACAGTTTTGTAAGTTAGTAAAATATCACTCAAATCGCAAACAGTGCAAAATAAAGATATAAATATCGAAATTAATATATATGTAACACGGATTTGTTGTTAAAATATAGTTGTCATAATTCGTTTAACATGATTTGAAATTTTTTATAAAAAATGTGCTAAAAACAATCAAAGGAGATAAAATATGATTCAGAACAAAATGTTTGAACTGGTTTTCCAGGGAGAAAAACCAGACGGCTCAGAAGCACTTGCCGATATCAAAGCTGTATTCACAAACGGCAATTCCTCTCAGTCGGTTAAAGGATTTTATGATGGAAACGGAACCTATAAAGTACGTTTTCTTCCGCGCGAAGCCGGAGTCTACTCCTGGAAAGTCACAGGTGCCGTAGAAGCAGAAGGACAGGAAGAATGTACTGCATCCACGCAGCACGGAATGGTGCACACACAGGGCTGCCATTTTGTCTACGAAAACGGAGACTCCTACATTCCTTTGGGAACTACCGTATATGCGCTGATCCATCAGGATGACGCCCTGGAAAAAGAAACTCTGCAGACACTGCAGACGTCTCCTTTTAATAAGATTCGTTTCTGCGTTTTCCCAAAATCCTATGAATTTAACGAAAATGAACCTCGGGAATTCGCATTTTGCAAAGATGCAGAAGGAAACTGGGATGTAGATCATCCAAACTACAAATTCTGGAATCATCTGGAAGAAGTGATCTCCCAGCTTCAGGAAATGGATATTGAATCAGATCTTATCTTATTCCATCCTTACGACAGATGGGGCTTCTCAAAATTAGCACCAGAACAGAATGAAACTTATCTTCGCTACCTTGTCCGCCGTTTATCTGCATTCCCAGGTATCTGGTGGAGCATGGCAAACGAATATGACTTATGTTTTGCCAAATCAAAAGAGGAATGGTACAAAATCGAAGAAATCATAAAAGAGGAAGATGTTTACGACCATCTTCTCAGCAATCGGTGAAACCTATCTTTCCGATGACGATGTACTCTGGTGGGCAAAAGGCGGAAAACTGAAAGGCAAAAGCCCGGAAAGAATCGCTTTTCTCCGCGAACTCATGGAAAGCCTTCCTTCTGCCATTGAACCTTGGTACGAGCCGGAATCTGTAACATTCGGAGATGAATTTCTCGGATATAAAGCCGGCCCGGATCATCCGATCATCTCTCTCGTTACCAGCCTTACTGAACCAGAAGATGATGCAGGTGCGCTGAAAGATAAAATCTTTTCCGGAAGATGCGGTGATCAGGTTTACATCAAATACCTTGGAAAACACTGCCCAAGAAACCCTTTCTTCATCCTTCCAGAAGACCATAAATACAAAATCGATGTCATCGATACCTGGAACATGACAAGAAAAACCATCATGACTGGCGCCAGCGGAATCACATGGCTTGATCTTGGCGAAGCAAAAGAAGGTATTGCACTTCTTGCTGTGGAAGAATAATATCGTGATAAAATAAAAGACGGAAAGTTCTTCTCTGTTTATTTTGAGAAATGAACTTTCCGTTTTTATTTTTTAATTGCCATGCATAATATTTGTTTTTAATTACATCAAAAAAAGCAATATCTAAACCAAACAGTTTAAATATTGCTTAATTTTTATACTCTCAAAACTACATACATGCTTTGTTGATGGTTAATCACTTGAATCAATCTAAACCTGCGTTTCTTGGTCAAGCCCTCACCCGATTAGTAACAGTCAGCTCCATGTGTTACCACACTTCCACCTCTGCCCTATCTACCTCGTCGTCTTCAAGGGGGTTTACTTCACTAAGAATGGGATATCTCATCTTGAGGGGGGCTTCACGCTTAGATGCCTTCAGCGTTTA
>ENA-OUQP01000326-OUQP01000326.1-human-gut-metagenome-genome-assembly--contig:-NODE-326-length-47753-cov-5.390624_pt1 | contig 47753 bp, 59 predicted proteins | sample MGYA00237951_ERZ548836 | MGnify/ENA primary metagenome ERZ548836 (study PRJEB26490, sample SAMN05194702) | human gut metagenome | biome: terrestrial biome; feature: human-associated habitat; material...
AAAAAGCAACCAAGATTGCCCCTTATATCATTTCATTAGTAAAAAAATATAAAGAAGAAGGTGAAGATGTCTGGTTTACTAAAGATACACACTTTAATAACTATCTAGAGACACAGGAAGGTAAGAATTTACCTGTACCTCATTGTATCTCGCAGACCAAAGGACATGAACTTTATGGAGAATTACAGTCTTTAAGTAGAAATCATACAGTGATTGAAAAGAATACTTTCCCATCTTTAAAGCTTGCGAACTTATTAAAGGATACAGCTTACGAAGAAGTAAGAGTAGTAGGAGTAGTGACTGATATTTGTGTCATTTCTAATTGTATTATGATTAAGAGTGCTCTTCCTGAGACTTTAATTGAAGTAGATACAAAAGGATGTGCTTCTTTTGATGAAAACCTAGAAAAAGCCGCTCTTACAGTATTAGAAAAGAGTTTACATGTTAAAGTGATTTAATGTTATATTTATGTTTTCCATAAATTATATAAATTGTTTTGTATTATTTCCTCATTTTGTATTGCATCTAGAAAGTGATAGTACTATAATGAGAACAATTCTAAAGGGGGATTTTAATAATGGAAATCAAAGTAGAAAGAGCAAAGACTCTTAAAGAAAAGCCAGATCAGTCAAATCTTGGCTTCGGTAAATATTTTACAGATCATATGTTTGTATATGATTGGGATTCTGAAAAAGGATGGCATGATGCACGTATTGTACCATATGCTCCAATTCAGATGGATCCAGCTACAATGGTCCTTCACTATGCACAGGAGACTTTTGAAGGCTTAAAGGCTTATCGTGATCCTGAAGGAAATGTTCAATTATTCCGTCCAGAAATGAATGCAAAGCGTATGAGAAACTCAAATAAACGTTTATGTATGGCTGAATTACCAGAAGAAGACTTCGTAGAAGCTGTAGAAACTCTTGTTAAGTATGAACAGGATTGGATTCCTACTGCACCTGAAACTTCTCTATATATTCGTCCATTCATGTTTGCGACTGAACCAGGTGTTGGTGTTCATCCAGCGAATAAATATAAATTCGTTATTATCTTAACACCAGTAGGAAACTACTATCCTGAAGGTGTTGCACCAGTTAAGATCTGGATTGAAGATGAATTTGTAAGAGCTGTTAAGGGTGGTACTGGTTTCACTAAATGTGGTGGTAACTATGCTGGTTCACTTGCTGCTCAGGTAAAAGCTGAAGAACATGGTTATACTCAGGTATTATGGCTAGATGGTCAGGAAAGAAAGTATGTTGAAGAAGTTGGTTCTATGAACATCATGTTCTTAATCAACGATACAGTAGTAACTGCACCTCTTGAAGGTTCAGTACTCCCAGGTGTTACAAGAGATTCTATGCTTACAATTCTTCGTGACTGGGGTTATAAAGTAGAAGAACGTCATCTAAGTGTTGATGAATTAATGGAAGCAGGACGTACTGGTGCTTTAAAAGAAGCTTGGGGTACAGGTACTGCAGCAGTTATTTCTCCAGTTGGTGAATTATGCTATAAGGGTGAAGAAGTTCTTATCAATGACTTCAAGACTGGTGAATTAACTCAGAAATTATACGATACTTTAACAGGTATCCAATGGGGTAAACTTCCAGATAAGTTCAACTGGATTCATAAAGTAAAATAATCAAAAAGCGCTTCGGCGCTTTTTTAGTGCTTATAATTAAGTAGTCTAGAATGAAAGAGAGTATAAGATATATAAAATTGACAGGAGAATGCACGATTAGAGTCCATCAAGGAAAAACAGAACTATGACAATAAGATGACCAAAAAAATAGTGCGTAAGCGCAACAATAGAACCAAAGACTACAGCACACATTGTGATTAATTACTGTCTTGATAATGATATAGGAACACTTATCGTGGGCTATAACGAAACATTTCAGAAGTATTCCAATATAGGTAAAAGTAATATGATATCCCCTATAAGATACTTCAAGATAAGCTTGAATATCTCTGTAAATCAAATGGCATCATACTTGCAATATAGGAAGAATCGTACACCTCAAAGGCCAGCTTTTGGGATAAGAGCATTTCAGTAGAAAGAGAATAAATCGTGGACAGTATAGAATTGCTGATGAGAATGTACTAAATGCAGATATAAATGGTTGTGGATACAAGTATCCTATACGATAGAGGCGAAGTAGACATGCAATAACAATAAGGATCAACTAGCATTAGGTGAAAATTTAAATACTAAGCAGCTAAAAACTCCGACTTAATTTTAAAATTAAGCCGGAGTAGTCTATTTGCTGTGTTTTCCAATAATAAATACAGCAGCTCCAATAATTATGATTAAAGAACCACACATTGTCAATAAATAGGAAACAACCATATATTTCTCCTTGAGAGGACAACATCCTTATAAAGATAGTAACATTTATTGGTTCAAAAGTGTAGTGTTTTTATTGAAAACAAAAGAAAAAATGCGATTTCAGTCGCACTTTCCCTATCTATCTTCAATATTCTTATAGTCTTTAAGTTCTCCTACGAATTTAGTGGCAGGTCTAACAATTCGTCCACTATAAAGCTTAGATTCAATATTATGAGCAACCCATCCAACTGTTCTACCAATTACAAAGAGTAATGTATAAAGATCTTCAGGAATGCCAAGCATATCATAAACTAAACCACTATAGAAATCGACGTTTGTACAGACATGAATACCTTTTCGCTTATAGATTTCCTCAATCGCAATAGCTGAGAATTTTCTATAAAATTCATATTCATCATGTCTAAATTTCTCATATGATAATTCTTCACATTGTTTTGCTAAGATTTCACTACGTGGATCACTTAATGTATATACAGCATGTCCAATACCATAAATAAGTCCTGTATGGTCATTAAAGTCCCCATCTAAGATGTCCTGGACTATTTGTCTAATACGAAGTTCTGAAGCTTGTATACCAATTTCATTAATAACAAGTTCCATCTGCTTCTTAACCGCTAAGTTGGCACCACCATGCTTAGGACCCTTTAATGAACCAATAGCCCCTGAAATAGCTGAATAAATATCTGTACCAGTAGAAGATATAACAACATTTGTGAATGTAGAGTTGTTACCTCCACCATGGTCTGCATGTAAAATAAGTGCAGTATTAAGTACTTCTGCTTCCTTATTAGAGAAAGTACCATCTCTTCTTAATAAATATAAAATCTGTTCAGCAATAGAATAATCATAATTCTGATGATGAATAATCATAGATCCTTTATCAAAGTGGTGTACCTTTGATTGATATGTATAGCTGACAATAACAGGAATCTTCGCAATCAAATCAATTCCCTTATATAATGTTTCTAATACACCCACATTATCTGGATCATCATCATAGCTATAAAGCATAAGCACTTCTCTTTGTAGCTTGTTCATCAGATTCTTCTCTGGATAGCCTAAAATATTCAATTCTAGATATCTTTCAGGTAAGGTATAGTGTTCACTGATCATCTTCTTAAAGTTCTCTAATTCCTCTCTATTTGGTAAATATCCAAATAGAATTAAGAAGCAGACTTCTTCATATAAGAAACGACGACCTTTTCCATTTTCTACAATATCCTTTACATTGATACCACGATAATACAATGTTCCATAGTCATCGACCTTTTCTCCATCAACCTTCTTATACCCCACTACATCAGATATATTTGTCAAACCAACTAATACACCAGTACCGTCTTCATTACGTAAGCCTTTCTTTACAGAATACTTCTTATAAAGTTCACCAGGAATAGCTGTTTCATCCAATGATTTCTTAAAACAATCCTTTATATTCTGATCCATATCACCAACTCCTTTTTTGAAGGTTGAATCTATTCTATCACATTATCTTTAGATTGTATACAAGTATTCTTATTAATATTCGAACTTTATTTAGTTGTTTTATAATTATCCACGCTACTATTTGTCTTATATATAAAAAAAGAAGGATTACTCCTTCTCTTAATCAATCCATCCAAAATGACGACATGCATACTCTATACCATCATCCGTAGAATCTTTAGTAACAAAGTCTGCTTTCTTTTTAAGATCTTCTACACCATTGCCCATCGCAATAGATGTCCATTCTTTCTTAAACATCACAAGATCATTCTCACCATCACCAAAGACTACAACATCCTTAATATCAGCCTTTAAATAGTCCATCATCTTAATGATACCTTTTTCTTTTGCATCATGCTGATAAGTAAGATAAGGTGGTACAAAGCGGATATGACCTACTGTATCTCTTAGTGTGAGCTCTTCTTCCTTGTCTTCTGGAATCGCAATATAAATCTTATAGATATCCTTTAAATCATCATAGTTTAATGACTTATCAAGAATATAACGAGTAGGTTCCTGTCTTTCTCCTACCTGTTCAATAAAGCGCTCATCCTTCATCACTACATCAATACTATCATTAACAGCAATTAATACTCCAAAGCCTTTTTCATCTGCTTCATGAATAAGTGCAAGAGCCTTTTCTCTATCTAATGGACTATTAGTGACTAACTCATCATTATAAATTAAAGCAGCCCCTCCATTAGATACAAGATTATGAATACCAAGCATCTTGGCTGTTTCTTTTGTCTTATAATAAGCACGACCTGTCGCAATTGCTACAAAATGTCCCTTATCCTGTAATTTCTTGATTGTTTCTAGTGCACTTGGTATAGGAATACCTGTTTGAATATCTGTTAAAGTGCCATCAATATCAAAGAAAAAATATTTTTTATCCATGCTTCTCCCTCTTCCAATGTCTATATTCAGTTATGTTATCTAATGCTTTTGTGATAAGTGCAACTAAAAAATAAGCAACAACACATTCAAAAGCTACTACTATAATAACACGTAAGTCTGTAATAGGGTACATGTAAAAATAGGTTGGAATTGCATAAAGACAGCCAATAGTAAGCAGGACATTAAAACCAATGTTAAACTTTCTTAAAAAATTGAGTGGTTTAGAAACCTTGAATAACACAATAAAGCTTATAAATATAGCTATTAAGAAACTATATGTAGAAAAGTATTTCGCATTTAAGAAAAACATCCACTTTAACAAGAAATTGAATAATACAAGCACAACAACACTTAATGCACATGGGAGTGCTGTATGAATAACATGAGTGAGGAATCCCTTAGAATTCATTGTAGTATCATGTTCAAGAGTAATAATAAATGATGGAAGTCCTATTGCCATACCACTTATTAGAGAGAGCTGGAAAGGCGTAAATGGATAAGCGAGACATAAGAATCCAAAAATCAAGCTAAGAATTGTAGAATAAATAGTCTTAGTTAGATATAATGAGCTGACCTTTTCAATATTTGCGATAATGACACGACCTTCGTTTACAATTTCTTTCATTGAACTGAAGTTAGAATCTAATAATACAATATGTGCGACTTGCTTAGCCGCATCTGCTCCATTGGCCATCGCAATACCACAATCTGCATCCTTAATCGCAAGTACATCATTGACACCATCACCCACCATACCAACAACATGACCATTTTCCTGGAAAGCTTTGATAATCAATTGTTTCTGTTCTGGTTTAACACGTCCAAAGACACATGTTTCTCCTAATACTTGTTTCATTTCTTCTACAGTATCAGGGAGAGTCGAAGCATCCATATAATTATTTGCGTTATCAAGCCCTGCAAGGGTACATACACGAGAAACTGTAAGAGGGTTATCTCCTGAAAGGACTTTAATAGAAACACCCTGAGATTTGAAATAATCAAATGTATCATGTGCATCTTCTTTAATGATATCACTAATAGTAATAAGACAAACTGGAGTAAGAGAATGGTAATGTCCCTCTTCTAAATAATCTGCTTCTCCTAACAGTAATACACGTAATCCAAATTCAGAATAACCACTGACCTGATCTAAGATTTCTTTATTATCAGTCAAGAATTCAGGAGCACCTAACACAAAAGAACGATCATCATCAAAAGTAATGGCACGATATTTACGTTCTGAAGAAAATGGTACTTCTGATTTCTTATGATATTTATCATTTTTGGTGAAGTAATTCATTAAAGCTTTCTGAGTTGGGTTGATATCATCTACTAAGAAAGCAAATGAACCCATAATATCACAAATCATCTCACGCGTATATTGATCACTAATAGGCACAATATGTTTCACCTTAAGTTCACCTGTTGTGATAGTTCCTGTCTTATCAAGACATAGTACATCTACTCTGCTTAATGCTTCAATAGATTCCATCTGCTGAACAAGTGCTTTCTTTTTCGCAAGACGACCAACACCTAATACAAATGACAAAGAAGTTAATAAGACAAGCCCTTCAGGAATCATCCCAATAACCCCACCTACTGTTTTAACTAATGCGGTATTAAAGTCATTTGGCATGGCCTTATATTGTGCTCTAAAGAGTAATAGACCGACTGGCACAATAATAATACTCATAACCTTAATAATCTTCTCAATAGAATCTCTCATCTCACTAGACGCAAGATTCTTATGTTTTGCTTGGTTCACTAGCTTTGTAGAATAGTTCGCATTCCCTACACGGATTACTTTTGCATAACCACTTCCTGCCACAACGAAGGTTCCTGCATATATTTCATCATTCTCCTTCTTTTTAACTGGTACTGATTCCCCAGTCAAAAGAGATTCATTGATTTCCAATGCATGATTTTCTACAACCTGACAGTCTGTACCAATCTGATTGCCGGCTGTTAAGAAAATAATATCATCGATGACTAGTTCTTCTACTGGAACATCAATCAAAGTCCCATCACGTAATGTTTTTACTTTTTCTACAGTCACAACACTTAGTTTATCAATAGTTTTCTTAACCTTGAATTCCTGAATGATACCTAATATTGTATTAGCTACCATAACTCCAATAAAAGTTAAGTTCTGCAGCTGTCCTGAAATCACAATCAAAACAGCTAAAAATATATTTAAAAAGTTGAAATATGTAAGAGTATGTTGTCTCACAATTTCCTTTTTAGTTTTAGAAATAGACTGACCTGTATAGTTCACCTGTCCTTGTTCTATTCTTTCTTGTACCTCTTGTTGTGAGAGGCCTTTTAATTCATTCATATCCACCACTCCTTAATCTATTGCACTATCTTAACAAAGAAAAGTGTATTATTTGTGTACTTTCACCTTAATTTTTTCTTAAATAATAGATATAATTAACTTATCTTCCAATGAAAGGGGTTATATTTATTATGAAACATTTATATATGATGTTAAAATTGGCTTGTTTCCTAGACTTTTTGCCCACTGTTACTGATTTGTTACTAGTTTAGTACTTACATAGTGGCGCATCATATATTTATAACGCTCATTCTAACACTTATTTAACGCTCACTTATGATTCTAATTTTATGGCTTAATAAGCCATTTTTTTATTTTTTGATAAGTTCTAACACTCAAAATGAGCGTTAGAAATAACATGATTAAAACACAAAATCTATCATTGTTTACTGACATTTTTATATAATATATCCATACATATATCAATATATATTGACATATGTATAATTTTATGATATACTATAATCAAGAAAGGAGGTAAGAAAAGTGGAAAAGAAGTTAAAAAAAATGCTTCGAATATTGGACCTATTCGAAGCGCTAGTGATTAAAATCATCTCAATATTGGGATGGATTCTAATCCTAATCAATCTAGTGAAATAAACGAGTTGAGAGGCTTGTCCTCTCTCCTCACTACTATTATATACCACTTTTCAAAGAAGACAATGAAAAAAATAATTTTAAAAGTCATCGAATTGATTGGACTTATTGCCGTATTGGTATTCTTAATTTCAAAATTATTCTAAGGAGGATCAAATCATGTCAACTGAAGCGCAGAAGAAAGCTAGCGCAAACTATGCTAAGAAGATGACGAAATGTGTCAATCTTGCATTCAATAAAAAAACAGATGCAGACATTCTAGAAAAACTTGATCATGTCGAATCTAAAATGGGTTACATTAAAAAACTTATAAGAGATGATATTGAGAAAGCAAAAAAGGACCAGAGCAATTAGCCCTGGTCTTTTCTCTTACCTACATCTTAGTTCCTTTTAATAACCAATCCCATGTCTTTTTTCCAACTTTCCCGTCCTGATAAAGCCCTCTATTTTTTTGAAATACATTTACTGCGTTATACGTGCCACTTCCAAAAATTCCATCGGTTGAGAGGTGGAATCCTACAGAATTCAAACGTTTCTGAATGAGTCTAGTGATGTTACCTCTAGCACCTTTTTTCACAAGTGGACATGCCGCCAAGGTTTTTGGACCCTTCAATCCATCTACGGCTAAACCAGTATTATACTGTCTATTTAATTCTGCTTGTAAATCAGCCACCCATTGATCGTAACTTGATGGCTTAGATGGTGTTTCCGAAGGTTTCGAATTAGGCACAGTATTGGTTACCGGTGCCCCAGTTAAACGACTTTTAAATACGTTCCAAGTTGCATCATTTAGTAGCCCGTTACAATTAGGACACGCCTTGCCATTTACATCATAATGACGGATGACATGATCAATTGAAATATTGTATTTTTTCATTAACACTTTGCCCAACTCAATCGCATTTTCAATTGTTTTGTCAGTGATCTCGACTACTCCGTTTTTAAAGCAGTCGCACATTTCGATGCTGATTGAGTTAGAGTTAGTGCATACTTTGTATAATGGATGATGGCTTGACTGACATTTTCCACCGACCGAATAGGCGATATAATTATCGGGTACTGACTGCGTTACTGAGTCATCATCTACAAAATAATGCGCAGATGCCTTTACAATGTGATTATGAAAATGCTTTCCGTTGCTTTCGTCGGAATCTCCGTCGTTGCCAGTGTAGTGATATACTAAGTATTTAATAGTGTTTAATGCTCTAACACCGCCGTAGTTCTGCTTATTCGCAATATTAGTCTTAAAAATATAACTCATATAATTATTCCTCCTCAAAGTATGCACCAATACCATAATTTGACGCACACATATATTCAATTCTGCACCCTCTTGCTTTGTTCCATCCTTTTAAAAAGTAAGCAATATCAGCAGTTGATAATAATTCAATAGATTTTCCAAGGTACCATAATGGAGTACCTTCTCCATCAATATAACTATCAATAATTTCAGCATCATCACCGTATAGACTCTTGATGTTTTTGATAGCCTTTTCTCTATTGAATTTGATTTCTTTTTCTGACAAGCCTTTCATGGGCTGAGAAATAAATATTTTCATTTCCTTACTTCCTTTCATTTAAATAAAAATGAGAGGCGCGTGTGTCCTCTCACAACGATATCTATCATTCAATTCCTTCAATCTCTGCTCTAATCTTAAGAGTGCGAATATAATTTCCTAAATGCTTTTTCTGCTCTTTTAATAGATCAAGTGAACATCTAGGGATGAATGTCAAAGTACGTGCCTCGTATTTGACAGTCATATCATCTAACTTGTCATATCTGATTTTAGCCTGCCAGTATTCTGCTTTAAATCTGTCTTTATATTCAGCACTGTTCATTAGTTCTACTGTGTCTTGTAATTCCATGTTTTATTCTCCTTTGTTAATAGCATTTTCTGCTACTTCTAGTCCTTTTGTTAAAACTGATGGTACATTGTCTCCGGCTTCCACGAAGTTCTCAATGATGCTGCGTAACTCATTAATAATAAGTGATGCTAAAGTAAACCAACCTACGTATGTAGTGATAGTTAGATCAACATTGATAGTCTGTCCGATTTCAATGAAGATTGCAGATGCTAGAAAAGCGACTAATACCATTAGCCAGTACCCTAGTTTTTTCCATACTCCACGCACTCCTTTAGCGGAATTTTCTTTGCCTGTTAATCTAGACTTTCTAATTCCTGTGATGTAGTCAATGATGTTTAATGTTAAAAAGCCTACGAATAAAAACCAATGTGTGCCTAATGCAGCAGTCAATACTGCTACAATAGTGCCTCCGATTGCGTTAATCGCATCCATATATTTCAATGATGTGTCATATAATTTCATATTTCTTTCTCCTTTTTAAGCGTATGAGTAAATAAATGTGCCGCACACGTACGCTGTTGATACTGTTCCGTGCATTGCCGTCAATGTCCAATGGTTTGCTGTTATATCATTTGTGACAGGGTAAAACCTCAATGTTAAGTCAGAACTCTGCGTCTGTACTGGAATAAACACATTTTTCTTAGGTGACTTATCTATCGGAAATCCTTCCCACATATACCCCATTGTATTGTTTCCGATTGTTGCATTGACCGCACCATCCCAATTTAGTTCAACCAGTTTAAATGCGCTGTTATATCTGTACTGTAACTTAATACCACATCCATTAGTTCCACAAGAGATCCATCCACTCCATTCGAAAGTAGGAATCACTCTATGCTGTATCTTCTTGTCCTTGAGCACGGGAACCCATGTATCTACTTGATTCAGTGTGTCAAAATCAAACGCATACCCATTAAATGACTGTGCTTCAAGAGGCATGTCCACCTTCAATTTTCCACTTTCAGCCTTGCACCCAACTCCGATTCCTCGACCATCAGCAGAAAAATCAAGCAGTTTGAACGATGGCGCAATAGCTGCATAAGCTGCAACGCCATCTGTTGTGAAATAATCCTTAACAAGCACTCTGAACGAATAGGCATTATCCGTGCTGAACTTACCAGCAGATGATATATATACCTTATTCTCGCCACTGTATGAATTAGCGTAGGTTGCAAGAGTAGTCCATGTTTCTCCATTCTTGTACTGAATCATGACATTCTTATCATTCTTACTGTTAACAGGTGCAATAGAGAATGAATAAGTGATCTTAACTGCCGTACCTTCATCATCAGCTTTATTGGATGTTACATTCCAACGCTGAGCACTCACATTCTTTACTGTCGGTGAATGCCATTCTGTAACACTGATATTTTTGGAAAGTGTTGCCTTCTGTCCTCTCGAATCCGTAACTGTCGATTTAAGAACTACTGTACCAGAAGATTTGAGTGGCTGGGTTGTGAAGAAACTGTTAGGGCCAGGGATAAGCTGTCCATCAATCTCATTGTTGTAATAAGTGATTGTAGCGCCGTTCTTCGTTGAAGTAGATACATTACACTTGACCTTCGAAACACCCTGTATAATTGTTGATGCTCCGAATCTATTTGCGATAGTAGAATCTTCATTAGTGTATGTGATACCTGTAACAGTTGGTCCATAACCCAATGGAAGTACAACATCCAAGGTACAGTAATTACTACCGATGAATTTACCGGAACGACTGTATGTATCTACTCTGAAACAAATATAGAACTGTGAAGCATTGGGCATCTTACTGATCAGTGAAGTTGGAACTGTCCATTTGAATTCATCATTCCACTGATTATCAGCAATCTGTTCAGTCTTATCATAAAAGCTGTACGTTATTACATGTCCGAAATCAGATGATGCTCTAGGTGTCTTGATTGTGACACTTTCACCAAATTTAACAGTTCCAGGCGTACAGTAGGGCTTAGTTGCTCTAGGAATGACATCGCAGTCGATACCTCCCGAAGCAGACACACTGCCTACATAATTACCGGATAATGTAACTTTGAGTTCCTGTGAGAACGAGAAATCAAAATGCTTGCTACCGTTACTGTCATGTGGGATCTTGATGTTTGTAACTGTCGCAAGTGTCTTTGTTCCACTACCACCGATAGTCACTCCACCCGACCATATAAGGACACCATTTGCCCACATAGAGCCGTATTTGGTAGCATTTGAGTTGATATTCCACTTATAGTACTTTGTCAGTGTAGCAGTCCATAGATCATAGTTTCCGTCAACATTGACACCTGTACGTGTCATTGTCATTGTGACATTACCATTGTCACCACCAAATGCTGCACTGCATGATGCGCTTGTTGCCATCAGTCACCACCTACTTTCTTAAAAGTTAATGATCCATCGCTATTAACAATGAATCCGAAGTTTCCAATCCTTAATGAACTAGAAACTTCAATATTCGAGTTATACATTCTGTTATTTGCAAAATACGCTACTTCGTCATTATTCTGAAGAATAGAGTATTTGCTGTTTGTCTGCTTTGTTTTGAATTCTGAATCCTGTTTACCAATCTCGATTCCTTCTGCATTGAATCTGATATAGGTATTCAGCTGAGTCTGATTGTTTGAAACCTTGTCAGAAAGAGATGTAAAGTCCTCTTTCTTTACAAACCCCATCTGAATGCTCTCTGTTGTCTGCTGAATAGTAGATACTGTAGAAGCAAGATTCTTACCATCAGAAGCACTGTAATAGTTTTCTGATACAGTCTGCAAGATGGATGTCTTAGTCTGCTCTATGGATGAAGAAGCATCCTTAGTTGCCTGCTGCAGCTGACTGTTCATGTTGTTTATTCTGTTGTCGTAATCGTCAATGATTGACTTAAGATCATTTGCAAGCACTGGGGTGGTCGTTGTATATGTTCCGTCATCCCATAATATCTTCGACCTAACCCAGTAATAATGCTTGTCAATGTAGTCATCGGGAACGCTTTTCCACCCGTTACTGCTTGCATCGGGCATTTCCGTTGCAGAATCTGATAGGTAATACTCCGGAGTGATCGAGCGAATTCCTTGGCCGTCTTCGCCATCGTTGACTCTTACGAGTGTCATGCTAGCCGATGCCTTAATCATATGATTATCCTTCTAACTGTGCGCTGAATGTTGCCTTGTTTGTGATGTCACCAGCACCAATTGTGTAAGTTGCTCCTGTTGCTACTGAAGTAGTTCCGCCGTCCTTATACCACTTGATAGTTCCTAATGCAGATAATGCAGAACCAGTCACTTCAACTCCACCCTTATAAACATGAGCAGTTAAAGTAGTAGCAATAGCAGTGTTCTTGAAGATTGTTCCACCGCTTGAAGTGATTGCCATTGTAATAGCATCCTTACCATTTGTACCGTTGATTCCGTTTGTGCCTTTGTAGGATACAGAATATGATTCAGTAGACTTACCATCAGAATAATTAACAACAGTCTTAGTCCATAGGTACTGACCGTTTGGTACGCTCGGTACTGTAGTACTCCATGTTCCTGTCGGAGTAGTCGTACCACTTGTACTAACCTGATAAGTAACTGATGTTGAACTTACGGTAACGCTAGTACCGTTTGAACCGTTTATTCCATTTGTACCTTTGTAAGAAACTGAATATGCTTCTGTTGATTTGCCGTCAGAGTACTTTACTACTGTCTTAGTCCAAAGGAACTGACCATTAGGTACATTTGGAACAGTAGCACTCCATTCACCTGTTGGCTTAGTAGTTCCACTTGCACCAACCTGGTAAGTTACAGAAGTGGAACTTACAGTAACACTTGTACCGTTCTGACCTGTCTGCCCCTTAAATGCGATTGAAAAACTGAATGTCTTGTTGATAGTAATATCACCATTAACAACGATAGGAATAGTAATAGTTCCACTCTTAGTTAATGCAGATGTTGCAGTGATTGTGATTGTTGGCATTGGTGCTTTTCCGTCAGATACTGCTGAAATTCCTGTAGGACATGTAATAGTTCCTACTGTACACGGAACCTGTTCGCTACCACATAATGCCATTACCTGTGTAGTGGTTGTCTGTGTGCCGTTTACAGAAGTAGTAGTACCTAAGAATGTATAGTTGTCATTAGTTAATACAACCGAATAACCATCGGTTAAGTCGATAACGTCAATCTGATTGACCGCTTTAATTGCCATAATTTTCCTCCTAAATGTTTAAATGTTTAATTCGCAGTTGAATACTGCCTTGAATTTAATGTCTTTCGCTGAAATAGTAAACATGAACCCGTTATCATTCAGTCTTGAATCATCTAACGGGATCTTGCTGAATTCTGTCTCTCCATGCCTTTTAATGAACCACTGCAGATATGCATTATCTCCAAATGTTTCTCTCAATTTTGAAGAGTTATCAATCACAACTCCACCCACATATACGCTCACTGTAAATATAGTTGCCACATCACTGTTCTTGAATGTCGTGCCATTTGATGATTCTATACATAATAATATTGAATCCTCGCCTTTTGCACCTGTGATACATACAGGAGTGCTGTATGTGACAGTATTGTTGATCGTCGTGGATGTTCTCTGCCAGATATATATTCCAGGACGCCATGTCGGTGAAGTCTCTGACCATCCTGTTTCAGGAGGTGTAACTCCATCATTTGAACTAGCATACTCACATATGAACTTCTTAACAGAGCCCTGTGCCTGTTTGATTGCTTCTCCAGCCTTTTCTTCAACTTCTGAAACCCTTAGTGATATCTTCTCATTGGACAGGCTCAATTGAGCCATCTTGTCATTGATGCCTTCCTGTTCCTTAGCAATAATATCTAGTTTCAATGATTCCTGGTCCTGCTGGACCTGCAGCTTTCTGATTCTTGTTGTATTAGATACACGTTTTACTGTCTTTTCTTCATTTTTTGTTGTCACACTGCCGTCAACTGTAGACATAGAGAACTGTCCACCCTTGTAGCTGACAGTTAGATCCGATACAAAGAAAGTGAATTCATTGCTGTTATAATTGACAAGACAACCAGGAAGAAGGTTATCAACCGATATCATTGTGACATTCTTCACCTGGTTGAAAGTCAATCCCTTAAGTCTGTCATAGATGCTGTCTATGATGATCTGTTCATCTGCATATAGATTAGCTGAATCAATAAATAGCGTATTTCCTGTCTCGTCACCATTAGAAAGAGGATTGAGACCATTTTCAGCATATACTCTTGTGAGTGTATACACTTCATTCTTTTCATAATCTGTTAAATCCTGTGTAGCAGCAAAGGCAGTCTTTTCAATAGGAACAAACCTAATAGAATCAATCCCCTCTGCATAGACATTTGCCCCAAACAGTTCCGCAATCCAGCCTAAGTAACTTCTTATCACAATCGTGTTATCATACCATGATACGCTCTTATCAAGAACGTACTGCGGTATTCCTTCACGAATAATAGAAAGACCAGTCAGACTTTCAATCTCGTCTAGCTGGTCTTTTATAGTGACAGGATAAGACAGTTTAGTATCGTATGCTGTATCAAGAGAATAGTTGTTGTCATACATCTTGAGAGTAAGTTCCTTAGTGAACTTCTCCGGCTGATCATACACCTTGAAGTATCTTGTATCAGATGCATCATTCTCCTTGACTTCCCAGTACTTGCTGATGTCGATATTGTCAAGAATGCCGTCATAGTTATCGAACTTCATTGTCAGTTCAATTGATGGCACGTTGCCTATCATACGGCAGTCAGCGAAAGAGACAGACATCTTATAATCAAGAAGTCTGTCCGTTACATTTGTCTCTCCATATTTTATAAGCATATGATCACACCTCAATCAGAGAGAAAGAGAATGAATCTGCCTTCAGACCAGACTGCACTCTCTTATAATTGTACTTCTTATTTGAAGCATACATCTTCTTGCTTCCTCTGATACCATGATCAGGAATGTAGAGTTCTGCTGTAAACTCTGCCGGAGTGAGTACCTTCAGAATATTCATTACATCTGTGAATGTATTCAACTTATATGTACATGTAATCTTAAGCATATTAGAACGTATTCTATTTCTTCTTAAGATGCCTGTTGAAACGGGTCTGACACTATCCGAATCTAAATCATTGATTTCTACGCTAATCTCTGAAGGAGTCGGAATAAGTGTTCCGTTTATCTTGATTTTCGCTTCATCTGCCATTTATTCCACCCCCCCTAATAGTCAAATACAGGCTTTCCTGTACGTGCTTCATAATCTTTGATGTTATCAATCACCATCTTAGTGATTACTCTGCCGTCATCAAGCACTAACTTAATGACGTAGGTAGCACCTGTGCCGTCATTCTGAGGAAGTGATAATCTTTCTGAAATCTTTTCAGCAATCATATCAAGTCCCTGTGTGTTTCTTTGTAATGGGATTACTGCTTCTGTTCCTGCTTCACCAATATTGGCAATAGTGGATGCACTTACGATACCACCTTTTGCGAGTCTAGGAATCCTAGGAATTGAGAATCCTTTTCCACCGACACCAGGAACCCAGTCAGGAATCTTTACCTTGCCGATACCACTTAAGAATTTATTGATTCCATCAATCATGAAATTCAATGGAGCCTTGAAGATGTTTTCTAATCCAGAGACAATGCCCTCAAAAATCTGTCTGACTCCGAACCACGCCCTTCTCCAGTTGCCTGAGAATACACCACTGATAAAGCTTGTAAGTCCCAAGAAGACAACTTCTAACGAATTAATGATAGGACCCATGTAGTCTCTGAACGCCTTGACAACATTCTTAACCGTTTCAAACACATTCTTCCATTTAAAACCAAAAGTTCCTTCCATCCATTCACCTAGATTACGGAAGAATTCTCTGATACTGTTGACTCTTTCACAGATTGTTTTGTCTGCAAGTTCAATAATTCCTCTAATTGCAGCAAATACCATATCGAATGTACCTCTCAATAGTGTTAATGCCAATTTGAATATAGGTCCTAGAATATCAAGAATCGTACTGAATATAGGCGTTGCAAACTTAAGAAAATCACTTAATAATCCCATTATGCTCTGGAATACATTTTCCCATGCACTCCACAATGGTTTGAGAACAGTGTCCACAAAATCTTTAATGATTCCCCCGACTGTATCAATGATAGGTGCCACAATATTTAGAAATACCTTCTGAACAATAGTAGCAATATTTCCTAGAATGCTTACTATGTCATCTCTAAAATCCTCGCTCTTCTTCCATAAATCTGCCACTGTAGCAATAACTGCCCCAATGATGACATTTACAGGATTCACCGCCATTACAATAGATGCGAAGATCTGTGGAAGAATTCCAAATGCGCCACTTAGTGCAGTCGCAAGCGATGCCCATCCTGAAAATACTCCCACTGCAAGCTGTATCTGTGTGATAACAGTGCCAAGAATACCAGCAAGAGTAGAAAATAATGATAATCCAGCAATAGCTGAAAGAATGCTAAGAATAAGACCTACATTGTCTGCTATGAAAGAGAATAATCCATCAATGATAGTAAGAACCCCATACACTGCAACTAATACAACAGTCCAGTTAATCGCTTTAGTGATATCTCTCACTATTTTCAGAATCTCATTGATGATCTTCAATATAGAGTTAAAGATATTCCATAGACGCTGGATGATTAAATCGCCTAGACCGAAACTATTCCATGCATCGGCCAACCCTTGAGAGATGTTACCAATTATTTTGAAGATGTTAGTAAATATCTTCAGAATCAGTTCAATAGTCTTAGCACCTGTGCCGTTTTCCCACACTGTGTACATTGACTTGCCGATTTCCATAAGAAGGTTCTTGACGCCATTAAATGCATATACTGCAGCTGCAATCATTGGCGCTCCAAACTTATCCCATGACTGCTTTAGAGGCTCGAAGAATTCAGCAACCTTCTTCTTGATTTCTTCTAACTGCTTATCTACTTCTTCAAGAAGCCCTTTCTGTTCTTCCGCTCCGCTGTCATCCATGCTGAATCCGCCTATATCACCGCCGGAACCACCGGAACCGCCTGAGCCACCTGAAGATGGATCACTTGAACTATTGCTTGAATTGATGTTATTGATTGCATCGAATCCAGCAAGAGCTCCGTTCAATTCCTTCTTGAGCTTAGAAGCATTTCCTGCTGCCTTCTTTAATCCGCTACCTGTTCCGCTTGCTCCCTTAGAAAGCTTCTGTGAACTATCGGAAGCACTATTCATACTTTTAGCAAGAGCCCCTGTGTTTCCTGCTGCCTTCTTAGCGTTATTGGACACACCACCAAAGGAAGAACTCAACTTCTTTGACTTACCGCCAAACAATGCCGTCAGATAACCAACAGCAGTCATCACAACCTTAGTGAATGCGACAACATACGGGATGCATGAATTAATCGCCTTTGCGATATTGGTAAAGAATCCTGCAATATTAGACTGTCCAATTGTATTCATTACATCTGACATACCTCTAACAATAGCAGTTCTCATATTGGCGATTGATGTAGCAATTCCACCTGTCGCATTTTTGGCCTGTTCCTCAAATGACTGATAGCCGTTAATGCCCTGAGTATTTAGCTGCATAAGAGTATTCATGAACTGATCCATAGATACCCTTCCATTTCTTAATGCCTCACCCAGTGCGGAAGCATTAACAAAGCCCATTGCTTCAGCTACCTGTTTCATCTGTGCAGGCATTGCAGTCATTGCCGAACGCCATTCGAACATATCCGGTTTGCCTTTGGCGTATGACTGTGACAACTGTTCAAGTGCTGATTTCTGTATTTCTGAACTTGCACCACCAGCTAGAATAGCATTATTAAGTGCTAGGAACATATCAGTTGATCTAGAGATATTACCATTAACTGCCGTAAATCTCTGTACTGCGCCTGATGCATCATCTAGGGTTGTTGGGAGCCCAATAAGCTTATTGCTTAGTTTCTGTACTGATGCATTCGCTTGAACGCTGTCAGCACCTAGATTCGACATCACTCGGCTATAGTTGCTAAGAGTATCAACTCTCTTGATTGCAGCATCAACATTCCCTAATATCGTTGATTTAATCAGAGAAGCAATACCAAGACCCGCCACAATATTGCGAATACTCTTGAATGAATTGCCAATTGATCCTGTGACCTTATCAACATGATTCTTTAGGCTGGTAACTTCATTCTTCACGCTGTTCAGTTCTGATTTCGCTGATTTCGTCTGAGCAGATATTACTATCTGCAGTTCCTCTACCGTCATTCTGCATCACCGCCTTTCTTTTTCTTAATGCTTCATTATGTCTTCTACTGAAGGCAATACGAGAAGATCTAGCGCTTGCGACCTCTTTTCTTTCCTTCTCTTTTTCAAACTCTTTCCTATCCTCTTCAAAAAGTGAAGGATAGAAGTCCCACAATTGTGTAGGAGTGAATGAATCATCCTTGCCATTAAGGACAGCAGAAATACAATCCCTTATCTGAAGGGCCTGTATCTGAAGAGATATCGCTTCCTGTCGCACCATTTCTTTTTTCTTTCTTTCATGCGCTGAAATAATATCGTATAGCTCATCTAACGAATAATTCCAAAATGAAAAGGGGTCTACTCCAGCATCAAGCGCTGGATCATAGACCGCCTTGTATATGTAATCTGTAATCAGGATATCTTCTAGAGATTCTTCTTGGCTTCCGCCATTTCCTTTTCCATTTTCGTTTCGAGAGCCCCAGAGAAAAAACCCGATACCTGAAACAATGGAACAAGAACATCACTAAGGAACTCTGTCTGTGAGCCACCTTCATCGATGTATCTATCAAACATATCATTCACATCGCTTCTGTCGATGTTACTGTTGAATTTCTGAAGACCACCATGAACGATGTCCAGCATAGTGCATAATGGTGTCATGCCTGTTTCTGTATTGAGAAGATTGATAAGACTTCCACCATACATCTGTTCTAGTCTTGAGATTTCTCCTGTTGTAAGTTTTAATTTATATTCTTCTTCACCTATCTTCCAAATGATGAAGGGTTTTCTTTTTGCTTTTACTTCCATTTATCTATATCTTCCTTTCTATGCTGCTACGTCTGTTGGGTCAGTAACAGTGAGTTCAGATTGTAATGCGATTGAAACAGTGAATTCAATAGCATCATTGACACCACCGCCCGATCTTTTAACAGTGACCTGTCCTGAGAATGTAGTTGTAGTACCGTCCTTCAATGTTTCCTTGAACATTGCGGTAGCTCCTGTTTTTTCTAGCTCCCTCATTAATCTGTATGAAGATGTTGGCTTGCTGTTGTCATACTTGAATGTATATTCAAGGTCTCCAGGGTCTCCGATACCAAACTCATAGACCTTAACTGCATTATCAAGTGAAGAGTTTTCAACTTTTTCTTTTTCAATACCCATTTCAGGAATCTTCTTCAAACCTGGAAGGTCAGTATAAGAAGTCCCCTTGTTTGTCTTGTCATAAGATAATTTAGCGCCATTTGCTAGCATTATATAATTCCTCCTTATCAGTTACATACCGTGATAGATGTAATCACTATCATAATATGCTTCATAATTCATTTTCTTGTGTCTAAGTCCTGATGCATCATCAATATCTTTGCATAATACTCTCTTTAGCCCCATTGCTGATAATGCCTTATCAACTTTCAAGGCTGTAACCGATGTACTCTTAGTATCCCAGATTTCGATTCTGTAAAGGACATGTGATGTCTGCTCCTTGTCATCCGTCCATTCTGCCACGCTGTTATCTTCCTCAACATACTGAACTGCTGGAAGCTTAGCCCAGTCCTTAGGATAGATATCAGTGACTTCAAGTCCTTCATCTGTCAGAGCCTTATATACTTTATCTTTAATGTTGATCATATGTTTTTAATCCTTTTCAATTAACTGGCTGATTACAATACCAGCATCTTTTACTGCTTTCTTTTCAGTCTTCTTTGCTCCCTGGTACATGAATGGCTGTGCAGGCTGTCCATCCGACCTGTAATATCTCTTGCCATCAACCTCGATAACTACCCAATGATAGTTCTCTATCGCACCCTCAGATAGCTTATCTTCAGGAATCCACCAAGGTTCCATAGTGTAAGAAGGATGTGCGTATGGAGATATTCCGGAGTGGTCTGCAGCACCTTTTCGGCCTGTTCCGAATTCAACATATTGGGCATATGCCTTATTTGTATAAATATATCCCTTGTCACCTTCAACTCTTGTCTTAATAGAGTTTCTTAATTCACCGCCATTCTTCTCTTCAACCGGACATTCTAGCACGCACCCACTTCTTATGGTTTCTGCAGCCTTTCCGAGAACCTGTTCAGGATTCTCAAGAACTGCATCTATAGCACGAAGCTTTCTAAATAATTCATTAGCACCGTTGAGACTCATTTAATAATCTTCTCCAGTTCATAGAGATAGTGTCTGTTATATTCCTTCATGCTGATGATTCTGTAATCCGGTTCATCGATTGACTGATTATAGACATTCACGCCCCATTTTTCTGTGGGTCTGAAATCATCATCCTTATTCTTAAGAAGAATCATATTAAGAATGTAGTTCAATCTTTCCCCATACATTTCAGCCTGTAACTTACCGGATGCAGGCCATATCTCAAGAAGCATTGTTTTTCTCTTGATCCACTTTTCAGTAGTGACACCTTCACCATCTTTTTCGATGACAGGCTCATAGACAGGATAGTTCTTAAGCGCTGAAAGTCTCATTGGTTCTCCTCCGGCTTCTTTTCGTGAACAATTCCTCCTGCACGAATCAGTCTCAAGTTGTTGAGAGTTGAGAGAATATCTTCATAAGTGGAAGACTGAAAAGTAGATGTGATGCCACCTTCTGAATGTGATGATTCTCCGACCATGCCCTCTCTAAAGTACATGGCACATGCTAGATCAGCCACACAGAAATCCATTGCGGTGATATATACAGTGCGGTTTGTATGTGCAAGAGCACGCTGTTTTGCCATTTCAACATAGATTTTTGCACGCCCCTGACTCGTTCCTGTTCTTTCAGCAACAATCTCAACTAGATCCATAGATTACTCCTCCTACATCTTAGTGAGAACTGCGACCAGTTCCTTTTTAACAAGACTAGAATATCCGCTAACGCCCTTTTCCTTTGCAATAGTCTTTAACTGGTCAACAGTCATATCGTTGAGGTCTGTCACTTCTGCATTTTCTACAGGAGTATCTTCATCATTCTTCTTGTCTTCAATGACACGATATCCCTGTTCAGTATAACGCTGAAGGTCATCCTCATGGATGACTCTTTCAACGTTGATTCTTTTTACAATGATCATTATGCATCAGCTGAGACGTTAGCAATGATTAGGTCAAGCATGTTGTCCTTTTCCCAGCAGTCATGATATCTTCTATAGTCAATCTGCCAAGCGTTTGCATCCTGGTTAGTATCAGGGTCAAATACTCTTGTCTTGTCCTGCTTAGTAACACCGATAACACTGTTAATTGGCGCCATTAAGAAGTTTACATTCTTAGCGGTTTCACCCTTTGTATATCCACCTGCGTCTTTTGTTGTTCCAGCATCAACCTTGATAGCTGAGTACATTCTATTCTTTGGTGTAGGAATGAATGTGATTTCATCTAGCTTATAGATGTCCAATGTGACATTTCCAATAGTTAATTTACCTGATGTGATGTTATTGTTTACTAACTTTTCCTTTAATAATCTTAAAGTATCATATGTAATATGACAGATGATATCACCCTGATACCCTTTATCTCGGATAGTATCCGCTGCCTTTTCCAATTCAGAAAGAACATTCTGTTCAGTCAATGCAGTTGTTAGGATGTTTGCTGATTTCTTTGCTGTAACATCAGAAACAACCTTAGAAATACGGTAAGCATCTACTTCAGGAGCAACATGTAAACGCTGGAATTCTCCCATTACTGTGCCAGCAGATGCAACGAAATTGGTTTCGTTCACATCCATTGCGTCAAGAAGGAACTTTCTTCCACGGTCCTGTGTCATTTTGAATGTTTCATATTCAAGAGTGACAGCACCCTGTTTATATCCTTCATCTCTGTTATAGTCACCTAAGCCAACTAATGACATCTTAGGGATCTTTACTTCTGCACCGCCGTTATACTGAACCTGTCCAGCGTTGGCATCCATCCATGATGTAAGAGTGAGATGCTCCATCTGTTTATCTAGTTCAGTCTGAAAAATAGTTGAATACTGTAATGTGTTAATTGCCATGTTCTATACCTCTTTTCTAAAATTTAAGTGCATTCGCGAATGCTTTTCTTGCATCCTCTTCTTCAGCAGTCAATACATTGTTTTTGGCCTTGTCTAAAGGCGCTTTACCTTTTAATCGGTCATCAACAGACTGCTGAACCGCTCCCTTGAATGCTTTAGAGAGTCTCTTGACAGATTCATTTACGGAATCAGCATCAGTGTAGTCAATAAAGTCAGCCATGTCTGCTGGAACTCCTGCAGCATTGAGCTGTTCCTTGGCAACTGCAGTCAGTTCTCTACGAGTAATTGCTGCCTCTCTATCGTCAAGATCTTTTTTTCTCTTATCTTCCTCATACTGCTTCTTTTCATCATCTGTCATCTTTTGAAGTCTTTCGGCTTCCGTATGATCCTTATCCCACTTCTTTTTTGCACGGGCAAGTCTCTGCTTGACGATTCTATCCACATCGTCTTCTGTGAGGGTTGTTACTTTGGCTTTATCATCTTCTGGTTCACCTAACTGCGCATCATCAGGATTCCCTTCATCGCCATTATCTTCTTCCCCTTCTTCCGCAAAAAGCTGAAGGTCCAAAGGCATCATATTCTTAATGTATTCCATACTTTAATTCCTCCGTTTATAGTCCGTATGACTGTTATATCCATGCACCTTTTAATGTCATATGCACGTTATGGAAGACAGAAAAAAAGAAGAACATCAATCGCTCTTCTGTCTGCTTCTGTATTTCATCAATGCTTTAGGTTTTCTTTCCTTGGGAGGTGGACAGTACTCTTCATATGTCTCGTGTGAGAGTTTTCCGCATATCATGCACATATATGTCACCTTCTTAACAATGACGTGCCTACGGCTGTCAAAATGACTTTTACAGTCATACTCAAAGTACTGGTGATGATGTGGTTTCCATCCTTCAGCCATATGGTTCTCCTTTCTTGAAATTGGGCAAAATAAAAACCGACTAGATAGTCGGCTTATACGAACGGTAATATGTCTTTCAAGTCTTTCATAAATCTCTTGGCTTTTTCAATAGTTGAATTATCAGTAAGGTATTCTATTCCTTTGGGTGTAATCTCACATTTATCAAGGTTGTATATTTCTATGTTTTCATCTATATCCTGGTCAATTACTATCCCACTGATATATCCCTCATTCAACAGATTAACAATGACATAAGTCCAGTACTTTCTGTTGATCTGCAGATATTTACTATCATGTCTTATGAGTGATACATCAATATCCTTCCCTCGCTTTAGCTGCATATACAGGTAGGATAGAATCTGATAAACAATTACATGATAATCATCTCTTGCCATGTTTCATTATTCCTTTTCACTGATTTCATCTCTAAAAGCATCTTCATAATCAAGCTTGCCTGAATTAAGTACAAAATCCCTGTCTCGCTTCATTTCATCCAGTTCTTCTTGGGTCTCAACATGCACACCTACTACAATTTCATCAACATTCTCATAAGTATGATAGAACATATAGTTTACCCCATCATTAAGTGTAGGATATAACTCTGCTTCTATAGTTGCTAAAGCTAATGAAACTTGCAAAGCGAATAATGGATCATCTTCAAAAGAAGGTCCTAAATCATCAAGATAGAACATGCCTCTTGATTGATCTCCGGTCTCATAATTAATTCTAAACCCTTTTTTTAAATCAGAATATTCACTCATTTTTTCACCTTCTTTTTAATATTGTTTAATGCTTTAGTTTCGTAATTTCTATAGTCCCAAGATTTGTTATTTTTTCCGGATACAACATTTATTTTGATGTTTGCATCTATTACTTCTTTCTTATTTACAAGTTCATTATAAACTGAATCGCAGCTAAAACACATACTTTTTTGAGATAAGATATAAATTTCTTGATTCTTTAATTCTCCTTTTAATACCTTGTCATAAATATATTCAAAAAATTTATATTCTGTATCAATGTCTCTAGAATATTCACCCTCATGCCCTTTGTATGGAACTGATTTCAAATGAGGTGTTAGTCTAGCCGTATCAGGCGATAAAATTAATTTTGATTTTTCTCCTTTATAATTCAAATAATTAGGTTCAAACACTCCTGAAATTTGGCTTGAAGCAATATAAATATCATCACCAATTTTCATCGAAGCAACATTCCCTTTTCCTGCTTTTGTTGTCATATATTTATCTTTTGCAGTAAGGGCTTCTCTATCTAGTTCTAGAATAGTTTCCGCATCAACTTTACCATAATCCGTTTTATAACGATTCACTGTCCTGAATTTATACTTTAAATCATTCCACTGTTTCTCGTTACCGTATTTTATTTTCTGAAACTCTTCTAATGTATCAGGAACAAACTTATTCCCAAGAACGTTGATGTAATTTTGATACTGAACCTTATCACTAGAATAATTCTTAGTTGACTTCCCAGCCGTATTAATCGCTTCAGCACCATGCTTTTCAACCATTCTCTGATACCACTCTTTATAAGTCTCATCAGCTGGAACCTTCATCCTTTCACCTGTAACAGGGTCTCTAGCAAATCTTTCTAGATTATGCATAGTTTCATCGTCAAGATTCATAATAGTTGTAGAACGGCACCATGGGTGCATTGGAGGGGCGTTTACACCTATCTTCTTATCATTCACCCTGTATACACTTCCGTCTCTCTCACGGCAAATTTGGGAGGTTCTAAGGTCTAGTGTTGCAACAAATCTATACTCCTCTATGCCGTAATCCTTGTAAGCCTGGAAGTGCGCCTCATTGTGAATGTATGATGATTCGGTTCTTACAAGTCTTCTAGCTTTATTTCTACCTGATAGGAACTGTTCGTTGATTGAGTCGGTCATTTCCTTCTCTGTCTTTCCTGTGAGTGCTCCTATCATGAACTCCTCTTTTAGCGCATCAGCGACCTTCTGAGTATTGTTCCATACTCTTTCTGAATAGTTCTGTCCTGACCATTTCTTTTTTAGAATGGTTTCAAGAGCACCTTCATCAATGGGGCCTGTCTGAAGATCTAGACCACTCATTCTTGCAGCTTCATATACTGCATGGTGATAACTGCTTTCATAGACCTTTCGCATTGTCTTGTCTATTGCATCTCTTTCTTTTGATGCAACCGCATTGATTAGCCTGTTTATTGACTTATCAATATCATCAAGCCTCTTCATACGGTTCTTATATGCTGGAGCTTCCAATTCTGCTAGCGCTTCTCTTTTTTGGGCACCTGTCTTATTCTTGTATACTTCAAGCAGTTTTTCAAAATTTCTGCTGTCAGCCTCTGAAAGAAGATTAATAGCCTCGTCTCTTGTCAGATGATGCTTTGAAGCGAATCTATTGAATATTCCCTCAATCTGTTTGGCAGTGTAGATTGCAGCCTTGCTATAGATTACGCTCAACTCTTTGGCGCAGTCCTCAGCTAACTGCATATCCTTGTACATGTTCCTTGCTTCTCGCATCTCCCAGTACTTTATGTTTTTGATATTAGTCATAACAGAGCACTATTATTCCTTGTCTTTGTCATCATCATTATCATCGTTCTCATGCGCCTCTGTTTCTTCTTCATCTTCTGGAGGAGTATTCTGATTTTCGGTATCAAATAACTGCTTCTGTGTTTCAAGTGCTTCCTGTTGTTCTTTCTTGACTTCCTTCATTTCATCATCGACATTTGAAACAAAGTCAAGGAGTGCAAGAAGTGTCTTAGTTGATACAACACCTTTAAGGTTCGCAATGATCTGTGATAATTCAAGACGGTTCTGTGGTAATCCTCTTGTAAATACAGGCTCAATCATTGACTGATCAGCAGCAATCGCCTTTAGATTGAGGTAAGTACAGAACATTCTTATACGCTTTTTAAGCCCTTTCTTGTAATATCTCTCTTTTGTCTTGGTGAGGGTCTCAAGGGCTAGAAGCTTGTACTGAATAGCAATGCCTGAACTGTTGCCGGCAAAGTTTTCATCTGTCAGATTAGGAACATGAGAAAGTGAATAGATATCTTCCTTTATTGAGCGCTTGAGTGTTTCCACAGCATTCTCGTCAAATGTTCTAGTCAGATATTCAGAGCGTGCATCACTAGGAAGTTCCATAACACCATTCTTACGGATAGCCTGGAGCGCTTTTGTTGCTTCTTCATCGTCATCACCTAAAAGAGCGCCATAGACAACTAGCACTGCGTCAATGAACTGCTCCTTATCGTTGATTCTGTCAGAGCATAGCGTATTGTATGCGTCAATAAGAGAAATCTGCTGTTCATAGTCTCCGATGCAGTCCATATTGTTTCTATATTCAATGATAGGGTCCTCACCTAGAAAATGCGGATAAGGCTCACCTAGTTCTGAAAACTCGCCTTTTTCAAATTCCTCATTGCATATGATTCCGATTCTTGTGACATAGTTCTCACTTGTAACTGTCGCAGTGATATTGAACATGTCAGTAGAATCATCTTTTTCAATCGAATAGTAAACGCTGAATAGTTCATGCTGTTCAATTGAGGAATCGAAAACCTTGAATGTTGACAATGGGTCAAGTGTCTTGGTTATCAGCTTGCTTTCATGCTCACATAAATAGACATACTCATAAGCGACACCAGCACGTGACATATTGATAGCATTACATGAATCTGTATCATCTGTTTCAGCATCAATGAAAGCACCTGTCAGCTTGTCAATATTGCCGTCTTCTGTATTCTTCTTGAATGTGATAGGGTTTGAAAGAAAATAGCCCGTTGCTGTATCTGATATATCTTTAGCATGGTTTACCATGATCTTATTGTTCGGCTGGTTCTTGAACTTCTTTTCCCTGTTCATGATGGCGTGCTTACCAAAGTAATAGCCAACATTCTTCAATATCTCAGGAGCACGTTTACTATAATGCTTTCCAATAAGACGAAGGATCATGCTTCTGTCTATGTTTGTTTCATCAAATTTTTCTCGTGGAATCGTGAAAGTATAATACATCTTTTAAAATCTCCTCTTTCCTGCTCTTGCCTTCTTCATAAGGATTTCATTTTCTATAGCATATCTAACCGCATCTATCGTGTGGTTATTCCTGTCGGGGAAGTCCCCTCTAAGGTTGCCGTCTCTATCCATTTCAATTTCATAGTCATTGAATTCACGTGCAGCATTGGGGCATCTAATAGGATCTATAATTATCTTATCTAGGTCCTGAAGGAACTTTATTCCATTGTCTACACTGTCAGCGCCTTTCTTTGCACCGATGATATTGAGACCTAATAACTTGAATTCATTAATAGTTCTTGGTTCAGCTGAATCGGCAGTGACTAGCTTATTGAGTGGGTTAATCTCTTTTATGAGTTTTACGGCCTTGGCATTGGATAGTCTAGTGCCGTATACTTCGCCAAAAATAAAAAGACGCCTGCGCGTCTTGTCATAGTTTGCTTTGACATATGCTAATGGGTCACCAGCATAACCAAAGTCTAGTCCGTTTTTTAATCTATCAAATACCTGTATTTCCTCGTCAGTTATCTCTCGTATATCAAGATTTGTAAAAACCTCACTACCTGTACCGGTTACCTCACCTAGATAGTCATGCTTATACTTATCAGGCTTTGTCTCCTTCATGTGATTGGCTTCTATTAGAAACTGCTCCCCAAGCCACTGAGGTGGCGCCTGTAAGTAAGTTGTGTGAGAGACATATGTATCATCCCTCTTAACTAGAACTTGCCTGTTGCACCAATTACGTTGTGATTTGGGAGGGTTAAAAGAGTAAAATACACAATACTCATGCCCACCACGTAAAAGTGACTGATTAATATTGGTTATCTTGTCATATGTTTCGAATTCGTCACATTCTTCATACCATACGTATTTAACATAGCCGACAAACACCTTGATAGATTTCAACTTCTTAGGATTGTCAGCACCTTTGAATATTATCTGTTGTCCTGTCGGTCTGTATGTCATCTGCAGCTTAGATTCAGGTATATCCCAATCTTCTTCAGCCTTCAGCATGAATATGCCCCACTTGATCTGTTCATAGACTGAACCCCTTAAAGTGTCCTTTACACGTCTGATAACAACGGCATTACTCATTACACCACGTTTCGCATCTCTCATAATCCCTAAAGGAATCTCTGTGCCAATGAAAGAAGATTTTAAGGAACCACGTCCGCCCTTGAGCCAGTAATGTGTATATGCATTAGTCTTAACATATTTATGAAGATCATAGAACGCTGGGCCTATAATGTCAGAAAGCTTTGCTTTATTCGATGTCATCTATAATTACTATCTGCCCATTTGACTTGATGTCAAGACTACTGCCAGGCTTATTGCCGCTCAAGTCTCTAATGAATTCTGCTGCCTTAGTGTCGCCTTTCATCGCCTTTTGAACCTGTTTAATGAGTATTGCATCCTGTACAGTCACATTCTTGCCATTCAATGCAGCAAAGTTCTTTATTGTGTCCACATCGGCTATCTTACCGGATTTGAGAGACATGGAAAGAAGCGATGCAAGATTATCTTTCATTGCCTTCTTTTCTCTTCTTGCCTTGACAGATGCAAGTCCGCCTTTTCGGCCGTTCTCTCTTCTTTCTTCTGGTGTCATGTTTGCGAACTCACTTTTTGCCATTATCATCACCCCTTTATAAACACTAAAAAAAGAGCTAAGCGATTATGTTTAGCTCTTTTAAAAACTAGAAATCAATTTCTTTTGCATCATCAAGTGTAATACCACACTGGTTCATATATCTCCAATAGTTCAACGCTTTGCCATCACTTTTTCTGATAACGATAGGAATTCTCCCAGCATAAATATTATCTCGAACATTGAAAATATACGCGCCATCTGTTTCAAACGCTTCATTGATATTAGCGCCAAATTCTCCTAATGCTTCTAAAGCAATTTCTTTTGCCTTTTCATAAGTAACCATCTTCATTCTCCTTTAGTTATTTTAATAGTTTAACGCTTTCACGCGCTCGGTCTGAAATTCTTAAGTTATCGGTTCGAGTTAGGTAGATATGTCCCGCTTCTCTTTTGGTAAGTCTTCCAAAAACATTCTTACTAGAATACTTAGTTCCTGTCTGTGCATCAACATATCTGATTTTCCCATTTACATTCTCACAGTTGAATACATGGCCAGGTATCTGAATAATACCTCTTGTGCCCTTTCCCCAACTCTTCATTTGCTTTTCAACTTTATTCTGTGCTGCCTGTGTGGTTGTGGCTCCAACCCTAACAGGTTTAGCGTGTCTAAATGCTTTTTGCCATATACCTCTACCATTAACCGTACTGTATGGTAATTTGTCTCCTTTATAAGTAGGAAGAGCAGTTACATTATAGCCTCGTCTTCTCAACTCATAAGCGACAACACAACGCTGACAGTTTTCAGAGAATTCAGAATACTCATAGTTATAATTAGGATTAACGTTCTTCAATGCATTATCAATACTATAAGGTCTTCCTTTCTCCCCGATTGATTTTTTTAATTCTCCAACGCTTGGGATTGTATCACCGATTCCAAAAGGTGAGAATTTGCTCTTTCCGTATCCGCCTTTTGGTCTTTTATCACTGTCCCAGCTAGAACCTCTACCACCCATATATATTATGCTCCTTTCGATATACGATTTATATATTTTTTAAATTTTTCATTTTTTCTGTTACATGATTATCATAGTATTTTACATTAGCGCCCTTGAAGTCATAGCCAATGTCACCACCATAGACAAGCACATTCTTAGGCTTCAATCTCTTCATGGCTTCATCCATGCCCTGTGTCCATATCTTTGTGGCTTCCTTGCTGCGCTTAACTCCAATAGTAGAAACTGAAATTGTACTATTTGGAGGAATACCATCAAAACAAAAAGTAAATGTTTCTGGTTCAGCCCATGATACAGTAGGAATCACTCTAAGCCCTCTATCCTGATAGATCTGACCGATTAAACGGCTTCTATATACATTCCATATCTTCATGGCCATAGGCATATCCATGTAAAGAGAAAAGTCAGGAGTAAGAATACAGTCAAACTGTGCCAGCTTATCAACATACATCTGAGGAGATGCCCAAATTCTTTCAAATTGGTAGTCATCAATATAGAAGTGAACACCTGACTCATATCTATCAGAATTCAATACATAATTGAACCCAACAAGATCATCAGGAACATAGTCAATTCTTTCAAGTGTAGGCATTTGATAGAATCCTATTGCTCTGAGTTCATCATATTCATCCAAGTTATATGCGTTCCCTGTTCTTTCTCTTTCATTAACCTTTTCAGAATCATCTTCCTCAGGTTCTTCAAATTCAATTGACTCAAACCCAAATGAATCCATGTCAATATTGATAATGTCATCAAGTTCACCGCTTAGGATTTCAAAATCCCATTCAGCTCTCTCTGATACCTTGTTATCTGCTAGTCTAAAAGCCTTAATCTGCTCGTCTGAGAGGTCATCGGCTACTATGCATGGAACTGTCTCAAGTCCTAGCTTTAGCGCTGCTTTAAACCTTGTATGACCGCATACGATGATATTATTCCTATCAACAACTATAGGAACCTTAAAACCAAACTCCTTGATGCTGTTCATCACCATTGGAACGGCTTCATCATTCCTTCTAGGATTGCGACTATAAGGAATTAGATCAGTAATAGGCATTTGTATTACCTTGATGTCATTCATCTATTATTCTCCTTCCTGGCAAAATAAAAAGGCACTTATACAAGCGCCTTGAAATCATAGTTCCCTATCAAACTATTTCCACATGTTATATGTTAACACCTTTATATTACTAATGCGTTTTGATTTCATGACTTTTCTATACTTTCTGTTATATTTTTATCATTTATAACTTCAGATAATTCGATGATACCAGAGCAAAGGAAGTGTCTTACTGTTCCTACTGAATACTGCATCAAGTCGGCTATATCATAATCACTCATTAGTTCGACATATTTATAAAACAATGCATCACGATGATTCATGTTGTCTAGTTTCTCAATATCCTCACGAATAAGAGACATCTGAGCAATATACTTATCCTTCATCATGATGTAATCGTTCTGAGTCTTAGGCTCTGAATATGAACCGCTAGGACTGTCATCATATCTGATTGATTTAACATTAATCATCTTGTTATTGATGTACTCCACTCGATTGCGCATATTCCTATAGCTTTTAAGATAGTTTCTTGTCTCTTCTGGCGTCATCTGATTACCTCCTATTCAAAAATAAAAAATAAATAAATCACTATCACCAGTACAAATAAAATAAAAAACAAAAATTAACCTCCTTTCTGGAGAAGAAGAAAACAGTCCTTTACTCTTCCTATTGGTTTTCAATTTCCTCTTCTCTTCTCCCAGCAACACCATAGCTTTAGTTGGATAGCAAAATTAGCGCTTCATACTCTTATTCTTTGCAAAAGAAGGTGAATGAGATTGAAGCAAAGCCATGACACTGCTGTTGTTTGTTGGTTTTAGAATAGAAAAATATGTTAGGGCATCAAGTTCATGAGAGGATCTTGCTTTTAGAAACGAATCTATTAAGAGTATCCTATTAGATTTTCTTATTTTAATTTTCTTATGAGTAAAAATAAAGAACTCAATGCCCTGTTTGATTATCTGATGAATTCTGATTGAATGAATCTAGCTAGTTCCAGATATTCGTCATAGTCAGTTTTTTTGGTAGATATATCATCTAAAGAAATAATCATATTTCTATTATTTCGTGTTCTTGTTGCAATGATAACTCTATCTGCTTCGTAATTAACACCGTCATACCAGAAGTCTCCATTGTCTTTTTTGCCTTTGAAGTTCTTCAGATATTCCATACGCTGCTCTGCTAACTCCAACGAAAGAAAATATTCATCGAATACCAAAGTTGTTGGCGATTTCTTAGTATAGAACGCAATTCTGTAAGGATATGATTCTTTTGCATGCTTTTTTAGTTCAAATCTAACTCTTTCTAGATTGATAACAGAAAAATTATTTCTCATGTGTTCTTTTTCTTCTTCCGCTTCTTGATGTTTGAATACTTTGAACACTTCTACGAAATTACATTTTAATTTATTTGGTTTTCTTTCTATCTGTGGTTTTGGCCTTGGTTTAAGTTTAATTGTTGGTTCAATATCTTTAATAACTCCATCGAACCACTTAATCTTTAGGTGAAGATCATATTTATTTGAATTGTATATCTTACCATTTTTTGAATGGATTCTAAGAGTATCGTTTGAGATTCCAAAGAACTTCTTCATTTTATTACTGCTCCCACATGCTAAAAAGCTTCCATCATCTGCATTGTATGCATAATAAGAACCGGTTCTTATCATTTTCTACGTCTCCTTTATCGTTGTTTTGAATTTATATTCAAAAATCTTTTTCTTAATCTTATATACTTCTGTTTTTCTGCCTTTGACATCTTCCACAACTTTAACGTTATTGATGTAATAGACGAAGTCAGCAATATACTCCATCCTTCTTCTTTTTCTCTTTTTGCCATCAATCACAATTTCAAAAGGAGGGATTAACTCAAAAGGTACCTGTAATTGTAGATTATGAATTAATCCGTCTTTTTCCATCTGCTTTAATTCCAAATAGCGTTTTGCTTCCTTCTTGGAATCGAATGTGAAGCCGTCAACTGTAGTTTTTCTTGAGTTGTACTTGCTCATTAAAATTGGATGTCATCCTCCTCCATAACCAATCCTTCATCCTCAAACTGCTGAATTGGTTCATTATGCACATAACTGTTTGTTTGTGCTTGTGGTGCAGCAGTAGCTGTATTGTTATTTCTTGTACTAATGAACTGTACAGAGTCAGCAATCACTTCTGTTACATAGACTTTTTGTCCTTGATTGTTCTCATAGTTTCTTGTCTGAATGCGACCATCAACAGAAACGAGGGAACCTTTAGAGCAATAGCGCTCTGTGTTTTCTGCAATCTTCCCCCAGCACACACAATTAATGAAGTCAGCCTCCTGATCATCGCTCTTGAAGTTTCTTTCTACTGCTAGATTGAAAGAAGTGACTGCCTTCCCACTCCCTGTTCTTCTTAGTTCAGGGTCTCTTGTAAGTCTTCCGACTAATAAAGCACGATTAAGCATTAATAGCGTTCCTCCTTGTCTTTTCTTGTCATAAGTTATTATTCTCCTTATCTTCTTCAACGCCATTCACAACCACTGACACGATAACAAACACTGCAATAGCAATCACTGATACCACAATAAGAATGCCAACAATCAGCATAACGATAGCAAACACAGAAAATACGTTTTCTAATACCTGCAATAAAAACATCTATATCACTCCCCCTTATCTGATAAACAAGTAAATCATTAACGCTAGTGTAGCAACATAGGCTGCTACTAGGATAAAGAAATCCCTGTTAGCCTTTTTGCAGCTTTTAATGAGTTTATTGTTAAACTCCTGAAGTTCATCCATCTTTTTTGAGTCTTCATCATAGATGCACAACATAGTTTGGTTTGCTTTTTCACAGCTTATGAACTTATCTTCTAATTCTTCATATTCAACCTTTAAATCTCCATATTCTTCTTTTAAAAAGGAATACTCTTCTTCTAGCTTCTTATATTCAGCTTCCTTTTCTTCTACCATTTCTTGTACTTTTTCAGCACTAAAAACTGCCATCGCTTCCAGCCTCCTCTTCTAATTCCTTTATATAATCCTGAGTTCTTTGCATAGATCTTTCTATTTTTCTTTCTATGATTTCAGCAATTTCATATACATCTAGATATCCCATCACAAATAACTCACAGATACATATCAATACATCTGCAACCTCTTCATCTAAATGTGAAGCGTTGATTGGGTCTAATCCATTGCGTTTTATTTTAGATACAGCTTGTATCAATTCAGCATTTTCTTCCATTGCGATAGTGAGCATGTGCTGATTGCCCCATGTATCGCATACTTTTTCGAGTGCAGGACATTTTGATACAAGAGCACCAAGCATATTATGTAATTCCTGTGGGTCCATTTATTTGTCTCCTTAATACAAATCTTCATCATGTCGATAATTCATATTTTCTATTGCTTCTTTTAAAAGTTCTGCTTTTTCTTCTGGTGTTAAATCATTAAGGTTTGTGGTTTCTTGGCAAGGTTCGTTGCATTCTTTGCTGCAACGATAAAGAGTTTCGTTGCATTTTTTGTGTAAGTCTTCATATTCTTGTTGCAACTTTTCTTTTTCTAATCGCATTTGCTCAATATAGATTTTAGTTGCGTTTTCAACGATACAATTTTGCAAGCCTTCATAATTCGAACCTTTTGGAAATCTGTTATATGCATCGTTTGAAATCATGTCTAATATTTCTTTATAAGTCATCTTCAACCACCTCACAATTATCTAAAATATCCTTTATCATTCTAGGGTTTTCATCTTCCCACTTAATAAAAGTAAACAAATTCTTAAATAGGTTTAAACTTACAAATTTTGAGTAGCTGTGCCATACATTAAAATCTTCTAATTTTTTAGGTTCTGAAGTATATGCATTTAAGCAACCGTTCTTGTCTCTTACGATATAATTCCAACCCTCATTTAAACAGTGCTTTAAAACATCATGCTCCAACTTTGTTGGTTTAACACGTTCCTTGTACTCAGCAAATAACCACTTCAAGCGTGGAAGGTTATATCCGCAATCCTCACTTTCTTCATCATCAAACATACAGTCTTGGCATTTCATGTCTGAGCAACATCTTATCACGTTGTTTTTGTCATTCTTATTGATTGCAAAAATGTAGCCGTCTTCTGCAATATTTAGGATTTTACCATTATACTTTTCTGCATTAATCACCGTTAAACACCTCCGCCGTTTTAAGTAATTCTTCAATGTTAAATAATTCGTCTTCTCTTAAGAATTCAAATAACTTCTCACAAAGAGGAACACAATTGAGTGGTTCATCAAATCCTTTATCAGGAGAGTGCCAAGTACCATCCTTATCAATTGGCTTCAATGTGAAGAACGTGATTGTGAAATCATCATCACGTGATACCCATTCATACCCTTCAGATAACATATATTCAAGTAAGCCGTATTCCAGAGCATTCATTTTTATCTTATGCTTCTGATATAACCATCTAACGATATTGATTTTTGAACACACGAATTTAGCTCTTTTATCTATCAATCCCTTTTTATCAGGACAAAATTCACATTTACTGCATGAGCCTTCTTCCTTACAACAGAATAACTCACCGTTTGATTTATCTACCGCAAAACTGAAGCCTCTGGATTTAATTTCATCTGCATAAAATTCAAAATTTGTCATGTTATAAACCCCCTCCTAGTTCTTCCATTGATTTTCTTAATTCAGCAACCTCTTCATCAGATACTTGCTCTTCATCATTTCCGTATAGTCCTTCCATTAATCGTCTTAATTCTTCTTTATCTTCCTCAGTTACTTTTTGTGTAACTTTTGGTTTCTTTTTTTCTGTTATCGGTACAGGTTTCTTTTTAGCTGCTAACTCTTCAGCAACTGCGATACAGAACGCTTTTAAATTCTTAATTCTATCGAAACCATATACTTCACATTTCTCATATGTTTCTGAGTAATAGTCTTCTAATCCTTTAGACAAAAGAGAATTATAAATTCTGTCTTCCCTAGTCTGTCTTCTAGTCTCTTCTTTTATTCTTTTAGACTCTTCTTTTAGACTCTTCTTATTAGGGTTTAGTAAGTGGTTTACCTCTTGGTTTAGTGAGTGGTTTAGTAAGTGGTTTACCTCTTGGTTTAGTTCTAAACCGCTTGTACTTGTATCACTTTGGTATTTATCCCAATTTAACACTGTCACTTTAGTGCCTTTGTGCTGTATGTCTAATTTGATTTTTCCACATTCCTCTAATAATCGAAGGTATTTAGAAACCGTTGGTTTTGACATATGACATCTTTCAGCGACCTGATTCAGAGAGAGGATGCATTGTCCTCTCTTGATCAAGTCTCCGTGATGATAATAATCAACAGGATTAGTGTGTAGTAAGATGTCAATCCAAAGATGGAACATCTTGGAATCATGATAGACTTCATCGTAGTCCATCATATAAAGTTTTATCCATCTCCTTCTTTCCATCTTCTAGACCTCCTTAATTAGAACTGTTCGTAATCAAAATTATCATCAAAGTCACCGAATTCAGCATCGCCAAAATCAGTATTGACCATTGCTTCTTCTAGAACCTTGTCAGCTTCTTCCTGTGGCTGTGGTGCTTTTGGCGCTGAACTTTCATTTGCGATTGCTTTAGGCGCTTCTTCATGTGCCTGTGGTTCTTCATCGTTTACAAATGTAACAGGAGCATCAACATACTCTTTTGTGCCGTCACTATTGATTACTGCCATATCGGCATCAATAGCGTTCTGCATATCAATTGACATGATACCCCACTTACTGATCAACTGACGGAGCATAGTCTTGTATGCCATTCCGTCAAAGTCTTTAGACCAGAATGTCCAGTTAGTGCCTTTTCTTTTGTCTGATGCATATCCTTGAGAATACTTAAGCGCATGTGCTTCCATTTTTTCTTTCGACCAGTACATCGTTTTTCTGAATCCGTTTGTATATTCAAACATTGCATAATAGCCGACTGTCTTAGCGGACTCTCTCACAAGTTCATCATCAATCAATCTGACTTCAATCTCTTCATTTAGAGGGTCATAACGGATTAATTCACCTTCCTTAATCGAAATGACATTTAATTTTCTATACTGTCCACTTCTGATAGCTAACTGAATGTAGCCTTTATAACCTAATTGGAACTGTGCAACTGTTCCTCTCTTAGTCTTGTAAGGTACAAAGTAGTACTGTCCTAACTGAGGGGAAGGAGATAAGTTGAGCGCTTCACCAAGGAATGCAGCAGTAATGATACTATTAGGCTCACATTCCTGAAGCTTTGGATCATTGACAACTGTAGAAGTAATAGAAGCGATGAAACGTGTTCCATTCTTTCCTCCAACAACATCATTGATTTTTCTCTGTACTGCTGGGCTTGCGACAAAAGCACTGAATCTAGCTTTGTTTGTTGTGTCTTTTCTTAAACTGTTTTTAACTGTCATTGTTATTTACCTTCTTTCTTTCTAGGGAATCTTAAATCATAATCGAAACAACCATCATATTTGGCTTTTAGATAATCTAATGATGTTTTTAATTCATTTAGTGCAGCATTTGTTCCTACGATTTTACCAACCAACATCTTTAGAGGTTCTTTTTCTTCTGAAGAAATATTTACGGGATTATCCTGATGCTTAACTTCTTTCTTCTTGGCTTCTTCTTCCTTCTGATGTTCCTGTTCGTCACGTCTATTGATGATTTCTCTAAATCTTCTTTCTAGGAGTGGCTTAATGTCTTCAAAAGAGCCGTCTCTTAACTTATCTTTATAGACACTTACATCAATCATCTGCTGATCAACATCAGTTTCTTTACATCTGGCCTCTAAATAGATTTCTAGAGACTCACAACGCTGCATGTATGATTTATATGTTTCTTTAGTTCTTTCACATTCATTTTTGATTGCATCTACTAATGCTTTGGTTGGTTTCTTGTTGTTGATAAATTTCTTTAATGAACTCCAGCGTGGGTCAATATAGAAGACTTTAGTTGCACAATATCCATCAAAATCATTTCTATGCACATAATCATTAAGAGCCTTATTACAGAGTTTTCTTACAACCATTTCATTCTCTGCTACTTCCTTATCTGTGAACTGCTTAATATCATCAGAAAGCACCTTGATAGAAGATTCAAACATCTTTAGCACTTCTTTCATTTCATTTTCAAAGAGAGTGTAGCCTTCCATTGCTTTCTTCTTAACTTTCTTTTTCTTCTCATTGACATCGTTCATTTCTTTCTTTAATTTTGAAACAGTGTCAGATAACTCTTTATAGTTGTCTGCAGTTACAACGATGCCGTCATAACGCTTAAGATATGACTTAACTGCTAATTTAAACTGTTCAGCATTTCCTTCAACTTTTGAAGGAATCACATCAACTATGCTTAGGTCAGGCATCTCAGCAACTTCATTGACATCTGCATCAATAGGCTGTGTATCTTCATCAATGATTGCATCCTTGAACTTTACCTGTTCATATCTGATGTCAATCTGCTTGTCAGCGAATACTTCACCATTGTCATTAACTGCAGTGAGTGCTGTAATTGCGCCAAAAGGCCATGCTAGTTCAGTTACTGGCTTTCCTTCCGCAATCTTCTTGTGATCATCAGCAAGCATGACCTTGAGAAGCTCAAAATCAATCTTGTCTGTTTCGATTCCGATGTGACCGCCATAGAGACGGTCTTTAATTTCCTGTTTAAATCTCATTCTTTTTCTCCTTTAAATAAAATTTGGTTCAATATCTTCAACGATGTGCTTTTTCCAGAAGGCTTCTTCATCAGCCTCTAGCTGCATTAAATCCAAAAGCACCTCGCTTCTTTCAATTCTTCTAACAATTGTCTTGGTTTCATCGCACCACGGCATCATAGCAATAGCGAATAATACAACGAATTCAGCACCTGTCACATTCATATAGTGCAAGCACTGGCAGTAATACGATTGAGGCATCGAATCATCGCCCCATTCTTCCTGGTAATACTTCCATTGGTTGATTGTTGTGGACTTTATTTCAAGTATTCCGCTTGATCCATCTTCCTTACGAATAAGAGCACCATCCAAATTGGCTCGCATCCAATCCTTATCTTTCCTGGATAACGAATAATCCTTTGTATCAATGACTTCATAGTCATCGCCATAGAGTGCTTCAAATAAGTTGAACATTACAGGTTCTAGACGGTTTCCCATCTCAATGGCATGATTTGAGACCTGAGGTCTCTTTTGCCTATTTGTTTTGTCTTCCCAAAGTTCGTGAAGAGTGGTGTAGCGGTTGACACCTTCGATTATTCCAGCATCTGAACCACCGATACCTTTTCGTCTCTGAGAGAGCCACCCTTCTTTTGTCTTGGGAATCTCTTCATAAATGCAATCGAATAGACTTTTGAATTCAATCATCCGTTCATTTCGCCTTCTTTTTTCTTTAATTGATCAGTAGCAAGCTTGAATGCCAGAAGGTATAGATCTAAAATTCCAGGTTCTTCTTCCAATCCGAAAGAACTCAGCTCATAGTAGATATCACTTGATTCATCAACTCTTATAAGTATGTCTTTTCCTCTTTCTCCTAAACCTGAGTTATCGTCGAAATCATCTAGGACATCATCAAGAAAGCTATCTTCATCATCATATTCGCTGTCCCAGGAATCATTGATGATATCATCATATTGATTGGTGTCTTTGAGCCACTTTATAATCTGCTTGCCTGCCAACTCTGAATCATACGTATGTATCGGGCGATTACAGCAGCAAACACTCGGTTCAAAATACCCTGTATTGTTTATGAAATTAAAGAACTTATCATAGTTCATATCATATTTATACGCAATGAGTTCACCAATATCCCCGTAGATATGGATTCTATAATAATCTTCTTCAAAGATGAAACGGATTCTGTAGTGATTTGTATCAGGATTCTTGAAATCAAGAATCTTGATATTTCCATAATCATTAAGTGTTGCAACGTGGTTTTCAAACCATCTCTTCTGATATTCTAGATTCATCTAAGTAATCCCCCTCAAACAAGTTATCTAATGCTTCTAAGGCTTTTGAAATAGCATCATAGCTATTTACATCACCTAACTGCCCAAACGCTTCAATTGCAACATCCGGACTTTCATACACTTTATTTATAATTCTATTGAATTCCTTTTCTTCTCCTTCATCGTCAAACCCATTAGTGAAGCGTCCTTCTTTTGCAGCTTTAACGATGTAAGCAAAGAGTAATAAGTACTGCCATGTGTTTCCTCTTCCTGTTACTTCACAGTTCCCGTCTTTAATCTCAAAGTGTAGGAATGGTGTTTCTATGTGTTTGATCATGTTATTTATCCCCCTTTAACCCGATATATTCCAAAAATAAGATGTTTAATCCCAATGAGAAAGCACTTGAGATATGTACGGCTGTACTATCCCAATTTGTGCCTGATGTGATCATTGAGATAACTGTTCCCAAAACAAAAGCATTAAATGCAATTAATAAGATTCTTTTACTATTCATAATTTCCTCTTTCCGTGATATACTTATCACTGTCTGATTTTTATCAATCTTTTCCTAGAAGATTGAGTGGGAGCACACGATGGCTGTCGTGTGTTCTTTTTTTGTGCTCATAAGCACTTAGCGCTAGGAGACTGTATACGTAACAGTAATTTAGTCAATTAGGAGAGATATCAAAAAAATGTATTGCAGTTCATTCTACGAATTATTATTTGTCTCCTAGCCTTAGGTGCCTACGAGCAACTAAAGCTACTTATTCAATTGTCTTTCTTTTAGTGAGCTCCTCTACCACTGCTGCAATCAGCTTATCAGAAGGAGCTCTATAAAACTTTGTCATGTAATCCATGAAGGCCTTACGTGGAATGTAAGTACTTCTTTTACCTGAGTCATGTTTTACTACTGACCCAGGGAAAACACCCTGTTCGATAGCGTTTAGGATGAAGTCACGGCTTTTGTGAGTTATTTTCATAACTTCATCAATTGAGATACTCCATTCATCCATGATGATCACCCCTTATTGAAGGAACTTATTAATGAAATACTGCTGACCCTTGCCAGTTACTTTTGGGGTCTTAGTTGTGATATTCACTCCTGAACCATTGACATAAGAGCCTTCCTTGATTTCAAATAAGCCTAAGTCCATGGCTTTCTGTGTAGGCATGTTATAATCCGTGCCTTTTCGCTTGATCAGATAGCCTTTTTCTCTGAGCCATGCAAATAATCTCTTCTGACCCATGTCAATGCCATTCTGCTTTAAGATCTTGGCGAGTTCACCAACGAGGATAGATGTGTGGCTAGTTGCTACTGCATCAGCAAATACCACCTTAGGCTTCATTTCCTCAATCTGCTTGTCTTTAGCAGCTAGAACGCTCTGCGCTTCAATTAATGCCTTAGCCATTAACTCCTGCCCGCTTAGTTCCTTCACTTGGTACTGCCCTGTTTTTCTAAGTGCAGGCAATACTTCAGATGTTACCCATCTCTTAAACTTCTTGGCACTTGGTAATTTGCTTGAGAGAACTAAACTGTATAGACCTGATTCATTGATGATTGTCATCCCTCTTGGAGAATCAAAAGTACCGTTTTGGTAGTTTTGCCTATCTTCTTCATCTACGTGTCGGTTAATATCTCTACTACCGTTTTGGTACCCGAGAACATCAGCAACATCTTTTCCGACGAACCAAGGCTCATTGTTAAGCAAAAGACTTCTTACTTCATGACTTTCAAAATTAAATAATTGTACTTCGTTCATATTAGCCTCCTTGAATATACGCTTTAAGCGTTATCTTTTTCTAAAAAAAAGAAGTTGATCATATTCAACTTGATAAACTTCTTCTATTTTCTTCAACATAGGAACGTTTGGATATGTCTTCCCTCTTTCATAATTAGATAGAACATCATCGCTGATTCCAAGTTTTTTAGCAGCTTCTTTCTGAGTTAATCCTAATCTATCTCTAGCTGTTCTTAATGTATACATTTCTCTGTATGCTTTTTTCATTTTTTCACTTCCCTTATTTATTAATTAATTTAACAAGACAAACAATAGTCACGATATTCAAAATAATTTGAATAATATCTAATAAAATCTGCATATTGATATCTCCTTTCTTTTCTTCATATATTGACAACAGCGAACCAAAAAGTTAATATCAATCAAGGAGAGGAAAACCCTCCCCTCAACCTTATTTCAATAAATCTTTTACCAGATTAATTATTGAAATCATCAGGTTGATGATTGATGTAGCAAGTGCGATGTGGGCCAAACGCAATTCGTACTTGCTTTTTCTTTTGCACTTTTTCTTCACTGATAAGTCCTCCTTTCTGAATCTATTGTACTACGCTTAAAGCGTTATGTCAACGGATAAGCGTATTTTTATCGTTTTTTATTGTTATTTTTACGCAAAAAGCATATTATATATATAAGGAGGTATTACTTATGTCAGACTTAGGGAATAAAGAAGTAATGGCAAAAAATATTAAATACTATATGTCATTGCATAATAAGACAAGAAAACAGATATGTTCGGATTTAGGTTTTGCATATACTACTTTTTCAGATTGGATTAATGGGAAGAAGTATCCACGTATTGATAAGATAGAAATGATGGCTAATTATTTTAATATTGCAAAATCTGATTTAGTAGAGAGTAAAGATAAGCAAGAACTAGCATCAACTTACGACAATCTTTACAAACTAGATAAAATAAAACTACCTTTTCTTGGAAAGGTAGCATGTGGTGAGCCTATCTTTGCGGATGAAGACAGAGAAAGTTATATAATGATTGGTACTGATATTGGTGCTGATTTCTGTCTACAGTGCCAGGGTGACAGTATGATAAACGCAAGGATCCATGATGGTGATATTGTCTTTGTGAAGAAAACTGACATAGTTGAGAACGGAGAGATTGCTGTAGTAATCATAGATGACGAGGCTACACTAAAAAGATTCTTCTATTATCGTGAACAGAATCTAGTTATTCTAAAGCCTGAGAATCCAAAGTATCAGGATATAATCCTTACTGGAGAGCAGTTGGAACAAGTTAAGGTTATCGGAAGAGCCGTCGCTTTCCAAAGCGATGTAATTTAATGGGAGAAAAAAATAAATGGAAGATAATGAATTAAAAGAAAGATTAATAGATAAAAGCATCGAAGCATTTATTCTTGGCTTAGAAATATACAATAAGCCAACTATTAAGTATCGAATTGAGGGCTTTAGCTTTTTCATTTGCAATGCTTGGGAATTGATGCTTAAAGCAGAAATGATAAATAGAGAAATCAATATTTATTATAGCGGCAGTTCTTCTAGAACGAAAAGCCTTGAAGTATGTATAAGAAGTATTTATACAGATGTCCACACAAGAATTCGTTTGAATTTAGAAAAAATTGTAGAGTTAAGAAATTTAAGTACTCATTTCATTACTGAAGATTATGAAATAAAATATGCTCCATTATTTCAAGCATGTGTTTTAAACTTTGTTAATGAGTTGCAACGATTTCATAATATTGATATAACAAAATACATTGCTCAGAATTTTTTAACGATTAATGTAAGCTATGATCCATTAACCAATGAAGAAATAAAAATGAAATATCCCCCTGAAATTGCAGAAAAATTCATACAAAAAGCAAACGAAATTGATGTTCTAACTGAAACATATAATTCTGAAAAATTCGCAATCAATATTAAGCAAAATTTATATATTACCAAAAAGAAAAAAGAAGCCGACTTTACTGTTTCTATAGGCAATGATTCAAAGAATAGAGTTGCTATAATTAAAGAACTAAAAGATCCGTCAAATACCCATAAATACGCTTTTAATACTATTGTAACTGCTGTATCACAAAAATTATTTGATAATGGTATAAAAATGAACTATGAAAAAGGCTTTAATAGTTATGTATTACAACTTTTTCTTGATTTCTATGATATAAAAAGTAATTCAAAATATTCATATAAACACACGATTGGAAACAATCTGCAATATACATATTCGGGGGATTTAGGTAATTTTATATTTAATGAAATAAATAAAGACCCTCAAAATATTGTTGAGAGTCTTAAAAAATCAAAAAGATAGATAACCCCAGGCACATAGGAATGCTCAACATAAATATCTACCCCATTATGGGACCCAGTGTTTTTCCTTCTCAAGTTATCTACCTATAGTATATTCAAACAGAGAAAAAAAACAACCCATTTTATGATTTTGGTAAATTTAAAATTAATAGATTTTTGATTTAAACAATTAAAAACTCCCCTGCTACCAACAGGAGAGTAAGATTGAGGTACTACCAATACCTCATATAAAAGAAACCTCTCATAAAGTCCTTTTACGTACTCAATTATATCACTATTGGCACGTCAAAGGCAAATTACAACTGAAAGGACGTGTCATATTATGCCTAGAAACTCTAGATTTAGACGCAGACCGAACAATACAGGTACCGTGGTTAAATTATCAGGTAAGAGAAGAAACCCCTACTGTGCTCGTGTAATGAGTGATGAAAGAGATATAATAACAGGCAAGAAGAAACAGATATGCATTGGAACTTTCTCAACTCGTGAAGAAGCATTGAATGCCTTATCCCTCTACTCTCTTAAGAGATCCAACAGTATAACGAATGAAGAAGCAAGAAACCTCGCTCCTGATCTGTTTGATAAGATACAGGAAAAGACACAGAAGAGAGTGCCAACGTTTAAGGAAATCTTTACTATCATAGACAATGAAACCTTCAGCAATCGAACCGAAAAAGGCCATAAAAACATTCTGAATGCATTCAGTCACCTTGACAGGTTATCAAATATGCCTGTCAATATAATCACATTAAGAGATATGCAGAACATATTTGATGAAATGGATACTGGTGTAAGTGTACAGAGAGATATGAAATACATCTGTGTCAAAGTCTTCGAGTATGCAGTGATGCACAAATATATCAGCAGAGATGATGATTATTCTACTTATATAAAAATAAAGAGCCTTCCTAAGTCAACAATGCATAAAACCTTTACACTTGATGAAATAAAAAAACTCAAAAAACTAGATACTCCAGAAGCGCATGTGCTGCTTATTTATATCTATACAGGGTGTAGGCTTTCTGAACTCCTCTCACTTGATAGAAAACAGATACATATAGATGAGCCTTGCAATGATGATGGAGTAGAAAGAAAAATCAGTTATATCATTACTGGTTCTAAGACTGAAGCTGGAAGAAACAGAATCATTCCGATTCATGAAGGAATCAAGCAGTATGTCATTGATGAACTAATCAAAAGGAAAGAAAGAATATTTGATTCCAAACGCACATGGTTTTACATGACTGTACTCTATGCCCTCAATGATCAGCTAGGCATGAACCACAAGATGCATGATACAAGAGATACTTTTGCTTCTCTTTGTCAGCTTTACAATATTGATATTTATATACGCAAGAAGGTTCTTGGGCATAAGCTTAATGATATCACCTTTGATATCTATACCAACGCCTCAAAAAATAAACTGTGGACAGAGATCAACAAGATAAAATTCTAGCGTTCCGAAAGCGTTCCACATGACACTTGATAAATGGCACTCACGATTATATAATTATGTTGTTGTAAATATGCGTCTCCTTTCTGCAGTTACAACAAACCAAAATCTTTATTATTTTTCTTATATGAGAGAGCCGGCAGCAGTCGGCTTTTTTATTATATTGTGATATACTTATTGTGTTAGCGGTTGAAGCACTCTAAACGGTTTTCTTGTTACTGATTTGTTACTAGTTTACGCTTTCATAGTGTTTCAAACCCCTAAAAAACCGCATAAATACAGGAGGAAAATTATTATGAAACATTTATATATGATGCGCCATGGACAAACTTTATTTAATGTACGAAGAAGAATCCAGGGTTCATGTGATTCTCCACTTACTGAACTAGGTATTAAGCAGGCAGAAGCTGCAAGAGAGTTGATTAAGGACATTCCTTTTGATCATTATTATTCTAGTACAGCTGAAAGAGCCTCTGACACGCTAGAAATAGTAACAGAGGGTAAAGTACCTTATACAAGACTTAAAGGGCTTAAAGAAAGAGGTTTTGGACTTTTTGAAGGGGAAAGTGAAGATTTAAATCCTCATTTTGATGATTTTAAATATGATGACTTATTTCCCCATTATGGTGGTGAAACAACAGAAGAAGTAAGGCAAAGAGTTGTAAAGACATTAACTGAAGTGATGAATAAAGAAGATCATGATGTTGTTCTTGCAGTCAGTCATGCAGGGGCTTCCATGTGTTTCTTTAGTGCTTTTAATGATCCAAACATTATTTTTAACTCTGGAGGTTTTACTAATTGCTGTATTCTTCATTATACGTATGACAACAATGAATTTAAGTTTGTGGAAATATTAAGACCAGAGGTAAAGTAGATACATATGAAAGAGAAAGTATTATTTTTTGATATTGATGGTACGCTTGTAGATAACACTTATGGAGTTTATGAAGTACCTGAAGGTGTAAAAAGAGAACTTAAAAGAATTCAAAACGATGGTCATAAGCTTTTTATCTGCAGTGGTCGTCCTAAAGCTATGATTAACCAGCAGTTCCTTGATTTGGGTTTTGATGGTTATGTCTTATATAACGGCGGTTATATCGAGATTGATGGTGAATCTATCTTTGAAGAGAGAATGGATACAAAACTTGCGACTCAGACAGTTGATATGCTTGAAGAACTAAATTGTGATTATATGATTGAAACAGCACATCATATTTATATTGATAAACGTTATAAAGAGCTTTATACGTTCTTTAAGAACCTCGGCATGGAAGAGATGTTCTCTATGGATTTTGACCGTGATGATGTCTTAAAACGTGCCATCAAGATAGAAGCCAATGTCACAAATAAAGACAAACAGAAAGTAAGCGACTATTTAGATGGTAAGTTTGGTACTACTATTAGTTATGACCAGCATGGCAGTGATAATTCATTTGAGTTCTTTTCTCCTACAATGAGTAAGGCAGTGGGCATTAAGAAGGTTATCGAACATTATGGTTTAAATATCAATGATACCTATGCATTTGGTGATGGTCTTAATGATATTGAAATGATTCAGTTATGTCAGATAGGTGTAGCTATGGGTAATGCCGTAGATGAATTAAAGGCACAAGCCGATATTATCTGTAAATCTATCGATAAAAATGGATTAGAGGATATTCTTAAGGCATTATTTCCACAATAAACATCTGATTTTTACATCGACATGATATACTCTTTTTGAGGTGATTGTCATAAAAAAAAGACAACAACAAATTCACATATTATTATTTACCTATTAGCATCAGTTTAGGTGTCGTATTTGGTATTTGTTTTGACAATATAGGTATAGGAATCTGTTTAGGTGTCGGTGCAGCCGGTATCCTTTCACTGTTTCCGATAAAAAAATAATCCTCCGCAAGGAGGATTATCAGATTGTTGACAAATTAGATGAAAATATCAATTGGGCTATCCAAAATTGGTATTTTCATTTTTTTGTTTGCTTGAAATATTCATATATCACTCTAAATATTAAAAAACGCAAGC
>ENA-OUQP01000327-OUQP01000327.1-human-gut-metagenome-genome-assembly--contig:-NODE-327-length-47691-cov-19.979238_pt1 | contig 47691 bp, 30 predicted proteins | sample MGYA00237951_ERZ548836 | MGnify/ENA primary metagenome ERZ548836 (study PRJEB26490, sample SAMN05194702) | human gut metagenome | biome: terrestrial biome; feature: human-associated habitat; material...
GAAGCCATCCATCTTTACAGGACTGAGCAACCGGAATACAGTTATTGGAAATTGTAGAGTTAATAGAAGATGAAAGTGCAAGCACCGGACCACCGATCATAAATACTGTAAAAAGAGCCGGATTTAAAATATTTTTAGCTACCAGAGTAAGTGGCTGTCCTGCCACCTGATCCAATGGAAGCACACCACTGGCTACAAGTGCAACACCACCATATACAACCATTAGTGTCGGTACGCAGTACAGAAGTGCCTTTGGAATATCCTTATGTGCATCCTTCGCCTGTTTACCATAATTCATGATACAGGAGTAACCGTTTGTTGAATATACATATAGCAGGATTGCTGAGAAAAATCCAGATGGTCCGTTTGAAAAAAAGTCTGGTGCTGTAAAGTCAAATACCGGATTTTTCAGCTGCAGAACACCAAGAATAATAAACAGTCCCAGTGCGACAAACAGTAAAATAACCAGGATTTTCTGAACTTTCGCCATTACATCCACGCCGCAGAGGTTAATTACAAAGAATACACTCAATGCTGCGATACCAAACCATTTCGCATTGATCTGTGGCCAAAGGGAATTGGCATACATACCGATTGCAACACCATAAGTCGCAAGGTTAATCGTCTGTGGTAAAAATCCAACCGCATACATACCGGCTACTCGTTTGCCGGCCATATCTCCTACCAGAGAATAAAAGCCCCCTCCAAGTTTCAGTGTGGATGTGATCCACGGGATCGGTGCGATCATCATAAATCCCCAGATACATGCAGCTACATACGCCAGCCACGCTGACTGTCCTGTCAGCAAAATCGCCGGACCGATCAATGTCAGAACTCCCGAACCAATTGCCTGTCCTACACCAATCGTATAAAGATCACTTCGTTTCAGATAACCTGTTTTTTCTTTTACTTCCTTTGCTGTTGATAACATAAAAGCCCCCCTTTTCATATAAGTTTCAATGTCGATAGTGTATTTAATTCTTTTTCTGACGTCATATGAATTATTTAATGCTATATTATCATTTAAAATTCAGAATTTCTATTGACAATATCATTAAAAATCCGCCTTTTTAATTGTGCATTATTTACATTTTATTTTGTTTTAGAAGAATTTTTTGCTCCATTATATTGTAATTAAACTTCGCACCTGTTATAATTCATTATACAAACTACACAAAACAGGAGGTTTTTCATGAAAGTAGAACAGTTGATCCGTGAAAAAATATCTTCTCTTTCTGCCGGTCAGAAGAAAGTTGCCGAATATATATTACAACACCTTGATTCTTTCAGTTATTCCACCCTTGCGAAACTCAGCAAGGAAATTTCCGTAAGCGAAACCACTATCATACGCCTTGCTTATTCTCTGGGTTTTGAAAGTTTTTCTGAAATGCAGAGAACTGTACAGAATGACATCCTTTCCATTCCCACAACTACATCAGATGACACACTGGATAACGGAAATTTCTATCAGAACATCATTGCAAAAGAGCTCCATTCCATGGAAAACTGGGCTTCCCACCTGAATCAGGAAGATATGGATCAGATCGTTACTCATCTGACCAATGCGAAAAAACGTCTGATTGTCGGTGCCCGTTCCTCTTACAGTGCAGCACTCTGGATGGGAACTCTGCTGAATCAGCTTCTTGGAAATACCAAGGTGGTTCACGAATTTTACGATTCCAATTTCGAATATCTCACAGAAGCATCCGAGGATACAGTTGTTCTTCTGATCTCTTTTGCCCGCTATACCAAATGGTCTCTGAAATATGCACAGATTGCCAAAAACTATGGTGCAAAGATACTCGCCGTCACAGACAGCATTTCATCACCGGCATGGGCGCTGGCAGACCACGCTATCATTACAGAGATCAATCTCAATGAAATGGGATTTAACTCCTTCTCATGCCTCTATTGTCTGTTTGACAGTATTGTTGCAAAAATCCGAAAAACCAGGTGCAAATCCATCAGTACACGACTTCATGACCTGGAAGAACTTTATTCAGACTTTGATCTTTTTTACGAATAATAATTTCAGGGGGGATTATCATGCATGAAATTTTAGATATTTTCCTGGAAAAATCGAAACAGCATCATTCCAATATTATCTATGCCCAGATATACAAAAATGACGTTTTAAAAGAAGAATTCAGACTTTTTCCGGTAAAAACCAGATTAAATATATGGTCTGTCAGCAAGCCCTTTGTTGCAATGGCTGCAGGTATCGCAGAACGTGAAGGACTGATCACACTTGATGAATATATTTATCCCTGGTTTGAAAAATATTTTCCGTCAAATCCTTCCGAAAATCTTTACAAAATAAAGATCCGTGATCTTCTTACCATGTCATCCGGTCAGAACGATCCGCTCTTTTTCTGCGATGGACCGGAACGATACAGAGAAAAGGACTGGGTAAGATATTTCTTTCAGAATGATTCTTTTCCCTATACACCCGGTACTCATTTTGTGTACAGCAATTTCTGTTCCTACATTTTGTCTGTTCTTCTGGAAGAGAAATCCGGAACGGGTCTGCTGAATTATCTGCGATATCGTTTCTTTGAACCGGTTGGTATTCCGAATCCTGACTGGACCCTTTGCCCTCAAGGACATTGCATGGCAGCTAACGGACTGTATCTAACAATTGATGAACTGGCTCGTTTTGGACATCTGCTTCTGCATGAGGGTTCCCTGAACGGAAAACAGATCGTCCCAAAAAAATTCGTTATTGATGCCTGTCAGAAACACATTGATTCTTACAATCCACTGACGGAACATCCAGATTACCAGAGCTATGGTTATGGATATTTCATATATATGGGACCTATGGAAGATACTCTGATCCTGTCCGGCAATTACGGCCAATACTGCATCATTGACAAAAAACATCAGATGGTATCCTGTGTCATGTCCCTGGATGGCAATGACCACAAAAAAATCCGTGATGACTTGGTAGATTCTCTTGCAGAATATTACGGTGTGAAAATTTCACATATATAAAAAAATGCCGCTCCCGCGGCCGCATCATATGATATTCGCAATCCGCTAACGCTACTTGCTCATAAAAAAATGCCGCTCCCGCGGCATTTTTTTATATCACAAGCCAATCCTCAACCATAGCTGTATTATGTAGCAGCACTGCCTCATTTCCCTTCGTTACAAAAATCCTCTGCACAAACACATCCACAACTTCACCTTCCAGGACAGGTTCTTCGTCAAGGCTTCTTCTGGCGCTGAGTATGGTGTTTCCTACACGGACTTTCAGTTCCAGGCTGCTGCCGCGGAATGATACTCGTTCTACGACGCCCTCTGTTGCGGAGCTTTTATATTTCTGTTCCTCGTTCTTCTTTGTCACTTTTACAAACTCCGGACGGACGATGGCTTTTTCGCCTCCCAGAACTTCCTCGAAATGATTGAACACCTGGTAATCATCGATCACGGAAGTCTGCCCGAAAAATCCCGCCGTAAACGCAGTATCCGGATTCTGGTAAACCTCCAGTGGAGTTCCCTTCTGTTCAATGCGACCACGATTGGTGATGATGATCTCATCTGCCACCTCAATAGCCTCATCCTGATCATGGGTAACAAAAATGCTGGTGATCCCCAGCTTCTCGATCATATCCTTCAGCCAGCTTCGAAGCTCCGTACGGATCTTCGCATCAATAGCCGCAAAAGGCTCATCCAAAAGAAGCAGCTGTGGATTGGGAGCCAGCGCCCGGGCAAAAGCAACTCGCTGTCTCTGACCGCCGGACAGCTGACTTGGATATCTTTTTTCCAGTCCTTTCAGCCCGATCAGCTCTACCAGTTCCATAACCCTCTGTCTGATATACTTCTTATCCGCCTTCTGTACCTTCAGTCCAAATGCAATATTATCATACACCGTCATATACCGGAAAAGAGCATAATTCTGGAACACAAATCCAATGCCTCGCTCGCTGGCAGGCACATCATTGACCACTCTTCCGTCGATGATGATCTCTCCGCTGTCCGGCTGCTCCAGACCGGCGATCATACGGAGAATCGTAGTCTTTCCGCTTCCACTGGGACCCAGAAGACCGATCAGCTTTCCCTTTTCGATACCAAAGCTTACATTATCAGATGCCTTATAATCCCCATATGTTTTATTGATATTTTTTAACTCAACGTACATCGCCTTTTTCCCCCTTTCCTTTATGCTCCAGAACATTTCTTGCGATCAGAAGGATCACCGCCAGGATCACCAGGATCGAAGAAACCGCAAATGCCGGAACATACTGGAATTCGTTATAAAGAATTTCCACATGAAGCGGAAGTGTATTTGTTTTTCCACGGAGATGTCCGGACAGTACGGACACAGCTCCAAACTCTCCCATGGCTCTGGCTGTACACAGCACAACGCCATAGAGGAATGCCCACTTGATATGCGGAAATGTCACTCTGGTAAAAATCGTCCAGCCTTTTGCTCCCATCAGTGCTGCCACCTCTTCCTCATCGGACCCTATGGATTCCAGAACCGGTATGATCTCTCTGGACACAAATGGAAACGTGACAAAAATCGTTGCCAGGATAATTCCCGGAACTGCAAATACAATCTGTATCCCTGCACTTTCAAGAACAGAATAAAGAGGACTCTGCTTTCCAAAAACCAGGATATAGATAAGACCTGCGATAACCGGCGATACCGTAACCGGAACATCGATCAAAGTGGTAAGGAGTTTTTTTCCCCGAAAATGAAATCTGGTCATTGCCCATGCCGCACACAAACCAAAGATCGTGTTGCATACAACAGCCGCAGCCGTCGCCTCAATGGTCAGCTTCAGCGCCTTCAGTGTATACTCATCTGTCACCGCCTGCACATAGCACTGCCATCCCTTGCTCAGTGCCTGGGTTACAACAACCACCAGGGGAAGTACCAGCATCACAAAAAGAAAGATTGCGGAAATCCCGATAAGGATCCATTTCACCGGCCCGGAAGCCTGCTTCTTTTTTTCATCCATTATGCATCCCTCCCTCTGATACGTTTCGTATTTCTTGCCTGCACCAGATTCACACCAAACAGGATCAGGAATGATACCGCCAGTGTAACCAGTGCGATAGCTGTTGCGCTTTCATAGTCAAACTCCTGAAGCTTTGACATAATGATCAGCGGCGTGATCTCTGTATAATAAGGCTTGTTTCCTGCGATAAAAACAACGCTTCCGTATTCTCCCAGGCAGCGTCCGAAGGCAAGTCCCGCCCCGGAAAGCATTGCCGGCAGAAGCTCCGGAAGAATAACTCTGCGAAAAACGGTGAATGGCTTTGCACCCATGACACGGGCCGCCTCCTCATAGGAACCGTCCAGCTTCTCCAGAACCGGCTGAATGGCCCTGACTACAAAAGGGATTCCCACAAAGATCAATGCCACCGTGATACCGATCCTGGTATATGCGATCTTAATACCGAAATTTGCAAAAAAGCTTCCCACCAGACCTTTATCGGATGTCAGGGATGTCAGTGAGATACCGGCAACCGCAGTCGGCAGTGCAAAAGGCAGCTCGATCATTCCATCCATGATCCTTTTTCCCGGAAAATCATATCTTACCAGCACCCACGCAAGGACCAGTCCCATAATTGCATTGATCACTGTGGCCGCAAATGCGGTAATAAAGCTTACATAGAATCCGGACAAAACCCTCGGCCGTGTGATCACCTCAATAAATTCCCGAAAACCCAGCCGCGCCGAGTATACTGCCAAAGACGCAAGAGGGATCAGAACTACGATACTCAGCATCACCAAAGTCACTCCCATTGTCAGTCCAAAGCCTGGTATCACACGTTTACTCTGTTGTTTCTTCATTTCTGTCTCCCCTCTTTTATATTCTAAGTCTCTGATCTGTTACAAAATCTCTGACTCTTCTACTCTTCATAGATCTCATCAAACACTCCGCCGTCTGCGAAATGCTTTTTCTGAACTGCATCCCAGCCGCCGAAATCTTTGATCGTGGTCAGCTTCACTTTCAGGTTAAAAGTATCTGCATGCTTTTTCAGGATCGTCTGATCAACCGGTCTGTAGTAATTCTCAGCGATCAGCTCCTGAGCTTCATCGGAATACAGATATTTCAGATATGCTTTCGCAGCTTCTGCATTATCATGCTTTTTCACATTTTCATCTACAACAGCAACGGATGGCTGTGCCAGGATACTGATGCCCGGCGTTACGATCTCGTAATCATCCGGATTATCCCTTACAGAAAGAAACGCTTCATTTTCCCAGGCGATCAGCACATCACCCTGCCCGTTTTCCACGAAAGAGGTTGTGGCCCCTCTTGCTCCGGAATCCAGAACCAGGACATTTTTGTAAAGCTTCTTGATAAAGGCTTTCATCTCTGTCTCATTGCCGTTATATTTCTCATTGGCATAAGCCCATGCTGCCATGTAATTCCATCGGGCGCCACCGGATGTTTTCGGATTGGGAGTGATCACCCCCACACCATCCTTTGTCAGATCATCCCAGTCTTGGATATTCTTCGGATTTCCCTTCCGAACAAGAAATACAATGGTAGAAGTATAAGGAGCACTGTCATCCGGATATTCATCGATCCATCCTTTGTCGATCAGACCGGCATTCCGGATCGCATCGATATCATATTCCAGCGCAAGTGTCGCCACATCCGCAGGAAGTCCATTGGAAATCTCTAGAGCCTGCTTTCCGGAACCGCCATGAGACTGGATCACATCCACACTCTGACCTGTTTTCTCTTTCCAATATTTTGAAAAAATCTTATTATATGCTTCATAAAATTCTCTGGTCGGATCATAGGATACATTGATGATCTCCACATGATTTTTATCCTTTGTATTGTTTCCTGATACTGCAAAAGTTCCTGCCAGTACCACTGCTGCCAGTGTGATACAGACACCTGCGATGCGTTTTCTTTTCATGATCTGTGTACTCCTTTACAACCACATTTTTATTTAGAAATCTTTTTCCCAACAATGTAAATGCTTCATTTCGCTGTCAAATCATACCTGTTCTTTCCGTTTACTGTGGTTCTGTAATTTTTTTATTTGAATTGAATACATTAAACCATATTATTCCCATTAATTAAATAGGAATATTTGAAAACGTTTTCACAGAAAATATTCTGGCCATAGCGCAACCGCATCCTGTCTGTCATTATATCTGCGTATCCGCAATCCTCAGATACAATAATCACTCCACATACTGTCCTCCACACTGCTGCAGCTGTTCCGTATCATCAATCTGCCTTCCAGCTCCATTCGCACAATACCGGAATGCCCGCCCTTCAGCCGGTCCAGCAGCAGGTATAATGCAAATTTTCCCATATCTTTCTTAGGCAGGCTCACCGTCGTCAGCATCGGCCTGGTAAACTGTGCCTCCTGGATATCATCACTGGATATGATCGAAGGCATATAATACCGGTTCCGAAATTTATTCAGACACTTCAGCATTCCGATCGCCGAAATATCATTGGCACAGTAAATTCCGGTCGGCATGTCGTCCGACTGAAAAAACTTTTCCATAGCTTCATAACCCTCGGCCTCAGTCTGCTTTGTTTCGATAACATATTCAGGTATCACATCCAGATCATGCTTTTTCAGTGTTTCCAGATATCCGTTATACCGGTCTTCGCTGTGGCACTGGCCAACATATCCGATATTTTTGTGACCCAGGGAGATCAGATATTCCACTGCCGCTGCTGCGATCTTTTTCCCATCACAAAGGACCTCATCCACTTCATAATTGGTAGAATTCCGGTTCACGGATACCACACTCTTATACTTCTTATTCAGCTTCTTCAAAGCCTCTTTATTACATCTGCCGATAATGATCAGACCATCCCTTTTCCCATCCACCTCGTCATACATTCCGCCGATCAGCCGGTCCAGATTCTCTCTTCGGCACTTCCGGTCATCGGAAAACACAGACATATACCATACCTTGGAAAGAATGCAGTTTTTATCATGGATCTCACTTTCGATCACCCGAAGGAGCTCCGCAAAGAACGGATCCGTTATGGAAGAATCGGTTCTTGTCATCAGGATATTGATGTACCAGGTTTTCTCCTGCTTTGCGGAAACGCCTTTTTTCAGATTCCGAGCCGCCTCGTTGGGCACATAATTCATCTCGATAGCTGTTTTCCATATCTTGTCCCGGAGGCCGGGAACAGAACATTTATAATTGGGATTATTCAAAACTCTGGAAACCGTCGCCGGTGAAACCCCTGCCTTTTCTGCAATCTTCTTGATGGACATGTACCCGTCCCCTCCCTCTGAAAAAAAGTCTGCCCGCTGCCAGTCCTGTAAGCTGCTCAACGTCATCTGTGTAACAGAACTTTTTATTATTTCTCATTTCATAGTAATTAAATATGTTTTATATGATAATAAGAGTTTTTAAAAAAGTCAATCTTATTTTGTGAAAACGTGTTCTTTTTTTGCCTGCAATATATAAAAACAGACTGAGAACCTGATATATATTCTTATCAAGTTCCAGTCTGTTTTGCGTGCTCAAACATATAAGATGTAACTATGAGTAAATAACAAATGCTGATTACTAATATCCTTTGAATTATTTAACCGTTACCTTACAGGTCAGTTTTTTGGAACCACTCTGAACGGTAATGGTTGCAGTTCCTTTTTTGATGCCTTTTACAACACCTTTGGATGTGACCGTTGCGATCTTTTTGTTAGATGATCTGTAAGTGACCTTCTCATCGGTATTTCTTGGTGTTGCAACGGCTTTGATGGTGAAGGTTTTTCCTCTGTTCACGGTCTTTGTTTTTGGTACACCGGTGAGTTTTGTTGTTTTGACTTTTGGCATTACCTTGATGGTAACAACTGATTTTTTGCTTCCGGCTTTTACTGTGATCTTGGCAGTGCCTACCTGTTTTCCTGTGACAACACCTTTGGAATTTACAGTTGCGATGTTCTTGTTGGAAGTGCTGTATGTAACCTTATCCTGACTTGTGATCGGGTCAAGAACTGGTTTCAGAGTTACTGTTTTTCCTTTGTAGATGCGGGTGGATTTCAGGTTGGTGATGTAGCGGGTAGATACCTTGCCTTTCTGAACGGTTATCATTACAGCAACTGATACTCCACTTTTTAAATTAATATCCACATACGTTTTTCCGGATCTGTTTTTTGCAGTAAGTTTGAATGTACCATTTTTGCTGACATTGGACACTGTTACAAGATTCTTATTTCTTGCTGTTACACTCTTTACATAATCTCCTTTTGTAAAACTGGAAGCACGGACTGCAGTTGTGGACTGACCATATTTCAGGGTGATCTGATCTACATTAACATGGACCGTATAAGTCAGAATTTCTCCAAATTCTATCTGTCCGCACCGCTTACAAGTTCTCTCATTCTGATAAGCCTCTGATGCATCTATCGGGTAGCTTTTTCCAATCTGGTATCCATGAGCACCTGTTGCAATCTCCCGCAATTTCCATTCTGACCATTCATGCCCCAGTATAGGAGTAATCAACTCATCATTCGGATCAGAAATCTCCTTTTTTGCCTCTTTGTCCAAAAAACACTTTCCGCATTTCATGCACTGATAGTATTCACTTCTGCCTGAGTTCCAGCAATTGGCAGCTAATCCCGGAACTAATTCCAGTTCATGGCCTGTTGCAGGATATACTACAGATTCTAATTCATTTCCATTGTATGTATCATCATAATTTTTTCCGCAGGATTCACAATGCCAGTAACCTCTGTTTCCATCTTCCGTACAGGTTGCTTCTTTCCAGTCAACCCAGGTAAATTTATGTTCAAGCTTCTCGATTTTTGTCTCACCGGAAACTACAGTTCCTGCCTCATTGCTGAAATCTTTTCCGCATACATTGCAATGCCAGTATTCGATGTTTCCCTCGTTTATACAAGTCGGCTCAACACTTGCATAATGAGTTAACGGATCTGCGACATTATGGAATGCAAAGCTTTCTCCTGCTGCATAGGTTTCGGCTGTGGAACCTTTATGGCCTATGATCACAAGTGTACTGTTCTTCTCAGTATCTGAATTGTAGCCGATCGCACGTTTCTCGATTTTTACAGAATTTCCCGGAATGTAAACACTTCTGAGCGCCTGACAGCCTTTAAATGCATCGGTGTCAATCTTGGTTACATTTTCCGGGATGGTGATGTCTGTAAGTCTTTCGCAGGATAAAAATGTACCATATGCAACGCTTGTCAGTTCTTTTGGTAAAGCGATTTTTTCAAGCCTGAAACAGCTATTAAATGCATATTCCCCAATTTCTGTGACACTATCTGGAAGTTCCAGACTCTTAATTCTACTACACCCCACAAATGCATACTCTCCAATTGTTTTCAGGTTCTTCGGAAATTTTATGCTTTCAAGATTGTCATTATCATCAAATGTACCGTCTTTGATTTCGGTAATGCTGTCCGGGAGTTCAATTGTTTTTAATTTATGATTATTTGCAAATGCATATTCCCCAATTTCTGTGACACTATCTGGAAGTTCTAGACTCTTAATGCTACTACACCCATCAAATGCAAATTTTCCAATTGTTTTCAGGTTCTTCGGAAATTTTATGCTTTCAAGATTGTTATCATCATTAAATGTATTGTCTTTGATTTCGGTAATACTGTCCGGGAGTTCAATTGTTTTTAAATTATGATTATCTGCAAATGCATATTCCCCAATTTCTGTTACGGATTCCGGAACTGTAATCGTACTGTATTGACTACCTGAAAACGCACTGTCTCCAATTGTTTTCAGACCATTCGGTAATTTGAACTCTATTACGCCAGTGTTGCTAAATGCGCCAGCTTCAATCGTTGTCACGCCAACTGGCAGATTAATTTCCGTCAGTCTTCCACAATCTGAAAAAGCATTTTTCCCTATTTCTGTTACGCTGTCTGGAATTACAACACTGTTCAGCCTTCCACACCTTGAAAACATAGAATCATTTATACGTTTAAATCCGGATAGAAGTTTAACACTTCTCAAATCTGAACAATCGGAAAATACTTCTGTTCCTATATCTGTCAAACTATCCGGAAGTGAAACTTCCTTTATTCCAGTGTTATGAAATGCTACATTTCCTACACTTACAAGACCATTGGGAAATGTAACGCTACCCAAAGCTGTGCAATTATAAAACGCTCCAGTTTCCACACTTGTTACACCTTCCGGAATTTCAATAACTGTCAGACCACTGCATTCATTAAAGGTATTCGCTTCCACACTTTTCAGATTTTTGGAAAGTGTTACATTGCTGAGCTTCTCACAATTTCCAAATGCTCTCTCTCCTAAAGTTGTCAGGCTATCCGGTAAAACAATATTGCTTAAGCTACTGCAATACTGAAATGCACTCTCCCCAATAGTCGTTACACTTTCTGGTAATACGATACTCTGTAGACCACTACATGAATAAAATGTAGAACTTTCTATCGTTGTTACTCCATCAGGAATATTTATACTAGTTAAACCACTACACCCTGAAAATGTGTAATTTTTCAAACTTGTTAAACTTTTGGGTAATGTAACGCTAGTTAAACTCCTACATCCTGAAAATGTGTAATTTCCTATACTTGTTAAACTTTCGGGTAATGTAACACTAGTTAAACTCCTACACCCTGAAAATGTGTAATTTTCCAAACTTGTTAAACTTTTGGGTAATGTAACACTGGTTAAATTCTTACAATCTTCAAATATACCACTCCATGTCCGATATTCAAGTAATGTAATCCCTTCTCTAACTTCTATGCTTCTAATCCTTTCATCATTCTTGAACTTCCCGGAAAATACCACACCACTACCTTCAATCACAAGCCGTCCATCCCCATACAGCGTATAAGTAGCGTTACTTCCACAGCTTCCACTGGCAACAACTTCCGAACTGTCGCCCGCACCAGCTATCACAGCTTCTCCATCCGAAAAACCATTTTCCGCTTCTGCTTCTGTCTCTACATTCAGTTCCTCTGCACTGTCGTCAAACATCTCCAGATTACTGGCATCGTCAGCCTGCGCATTCTCCTCGGATCCTTCACTTTCAGTTTCTTCCTCGCCTTCTGCGTCTGACGCTGCAGCAACAGTTTCCTCACTTTCATCCGCTCCTGCAGTTTCATTTTCTGCAGTACCTTCCGCTACATCTACTGCATCTGCTGCAATTTCCGCTGTTGTCTCTGTCGCTGTATCTCCGTTTTCTGTTCCTGCTATTTTTGTTTCATCCGCCTGAAATTCCTCAGCCGCATACACAGACACTGTCTCCACCGGAGCCGCCGCTGTTGTCAGGATCATAGCCGCAGACAGCAGCCATGCAATGTTCTTTTTCTTCATAGATTTCCCCCATTTTCCAATTCACATTTATACAAAAATTATAAATTTCCCATCACATTTAATCAAGCTTTGTTTAGAATATTTTTGTCATATTTTGTCTGTTTACAGACATTTTTTAACATTTTTTCTACTATAAAAAACCGGCAGCTGCACATGTGATAACTCTCCATGTTTCATCTGCCGGGCTTCTGTTTTTATTTTCTTTTGTATTCTTTCACTGTTATGGCTATTTTACGTACGCCTGCTTCATCGTTACTTCACCGTTATCTTACAGTTCAGTTTTTTCGCTCCGCTCTGCACAGTGATCACGGCCGTCCCTTTTCGGATTCCCTTTACAACACCTTTGGAATTTACCGTAGCAATCCTGCGATCCGAGGAACGGAAAAGAATCTTTTCGTCGCTGTAATACGGCACGGTCACTGCCTGGATCGTATATGTTTTTCCACGAAGTATGGTTTTTGTTTTGGGCACGCCGGTCATCTTTGTGGTCCTTACTGCGGCAGTATTGTTCAAAAAACGGAACCCATTTTTCTTTGCGTAAGTCTGCGCAGTAGAACCCTTTTTTCCGGCAATGACAAAAGTTTTATTTTTTCCACTATTGAAATTATAGCCGATCGCTTCTTTTTCTATCACTGTTTTACTATTGAGAATCGTAATCTTTTTCATTGCCAGGCAATCATAAAAAGCATGGCTTCTGATCTTTTTCACACTGGCAGGTACCGCAATATTCCCCAGTTTTCGACAATTATTAAATGCACCATTCCCGATCTCTGTAAGCTTCTTCGACAACGACACCTTTCTGAGATCTGCACAAAAAGAAAACGCACCTTCACCAATAACCGTGACACTGTCCGGAAAACTTACTCCTGTCAAACCGCAATGTCGAAAGGCCGCTCTTTCTATCCTGGAAACGCCCTGTCCAAGCGTAACCTTTTTCAGCTTCATATCCGCCTCAAATAACGATTCCGGTAATATTTTCACACTTCCCGGAATGCTGACAGATTCCAGACTATTACAGTAACTGAAAGCATATTCATCAATTTTTGTTACAGTTTTCGGTACATCCAGGCTCGTAAGCTTACTCTGGTAAAAAGCATATGCACCAATGCTTTTCAGTCCATCAGGAAGCTTGATCCTGGTGATCGCAGTATCTCCAAATGCTCTTACCCCAATACTCCGCAAAGTTCCCGGCAGCGAAATCCTCTTCATATTTCTACAGCCTGAAAAGGTTCTGTCACCGATTCCCGTGATCCCAGATGCAACGGTTACTGTTTTTATCATTGCTGATCTGTATGAAAAATCATCGGTAACCTTAACCTCCCCTTTTCCCTGTATCTGCAGGTTTCCATTGGAGTACAACCGGTAAACAGCTTTGCTTCCGCAGGAGCCCTTCGCAACAAGCTTTGCAGTGCTCTGCACGCCTGCTGCCGATGCTTCCTGTGCATACTCAGCCGCATAACCGGTCTGTGCATGTACAGCCACAGAAGATACACAGGACCCTGTCAGGATCATTGCCGTTGATAACAGCATTGCGATTTTTTTCCCAAACATAAAAGCTCCCTCCCTGAGAATCGATCGGATATCCACGATCTTCTCCCATGCAGCAACAAAAGGACCAGCATACATCCGGTCCTCCTGTTCATCATTTAGAATCTGTTGGTTAACCCAACCACATACATATCCTCTTTATATTCCGGGATTTTCACAAGAAGTCCCTCTGCAGTATCTTCAGTTTCTACCTTCACTGCCGGATCAAATGGTCTCAGCGCTCCGTGGTATCCTTTGATCAGGAACTCATTTGCGCCTTCCTTAAGATGATCTGCAAACACATTCAGATTTCCGTCTTTCTGTGTATAATGGAGCTCGATTCCATTCTCAAGCAGCTCGGATTCACGGTCACTGCAGCGTGTTCCGTAAATACCGTCATGGTTGACCTTCAGCCATGCACCCAGGATCTTCAGTCTTCTTACCTGCTCCTCCGGGATAGTTCCGTCTGCCTTCGGGCCGATATTCAGGAGAAGATTTCCGTTATTTGCCACTGTTCCGACGAGAAGTGAGATCAGATCCGGAACAGAGATCAGCTTGTCATCGCCTTCGTTGGCATTATAACCGAAGGATAAGCCCATTCCACGGCACATCTCCCATTTCTCATTTCTGTTTACAGAACCGGATTTATATTCCTTAGTAAGGAAATCGTGATAACGTCCGTTGAATCGGTCATTTACCACACCCTCCGGAACCTTATTGTAATAATGTGCTAAGAAATACGGCATCATCTCTTCACTCTGTGTCGGCCATCCGATATCATTCCAGAACACACTCGGTGCATAATCATCTACAAGCTCTTTCATCTGATTATAGGAATAGTCTGCATATGCAAATGTCGGGCTGGCTGTTCCAAACAGATCATCATCCTCAAAAATAGGATCGTTTGCATACTGCCAGTCGATCAGTCCGGAATAATACAGACCCATACGGATTCCTGCGTCACGGACAGCTTCTGTCAGCTCACCGGTGATATTTCTCTTCGGTCCCATCTCTACGGAATTGAAATGTGTATATTTACTTGGGAACAGGCAGAATCCGTCATGATGCTTGGTTGTCAGAACAACATACTCCGCACCTGCTTCTTTGAAGATCTCTGCCCACTGCTTTGGATCCCAGTTTTCAGCTTTCCACATAGGAATAAAATCTTCATATTTGAAATCTTTTCCGTATTTTTCTATATGATGCTTATATGTAGGGCCTTTTCCAATGTTCAGAGAATTGTAATACCATTCTGCATACGGATTATCCGCAAACCATTCCTTGGAATCAACCTCTCCCAGCTCCCATGTATGCGGTGCAAAAGCCGGTACGGAATAAATTCCCCAGTGGATAAAAATTCCAAATTTACAGTCCTCATACCATTTTGGAACTGTATGTGCATTTACAGAGTTCCAGTTTCCTGTGAATCTTTTGTTTTCCATAGTGTAATCCCCAAACCCTTTCTGTTATATATAAGTTTATGCTGATTTCCTGAATTTTTCTTCTGACGGAACAAATCCAATTTCAACAATATTTCCCATTTATACTTGATATATGGCTTTTGTCCAATCAGCTGTGTTTATCCGGTTTATTCGAAACAGAGCCGTCTTTCCCGGTCGCTTATTCTATCGTAATCTTTAACACAACCGGCATATCCCCTGCATCAACCGTACCTCTTCCGCAGGAAATATCCAGTTCTTTATTTCTCGCAAATGCCGGATGCAGATCTGTTCCGAGGATCTCAATATCCCGGATCGTGGATTTCAAAAGCTTCATATCATTGCCAAGAGCTTTGATATGGATCTCTCCATCCTCCGGCCAGTGCAGAACAGTCGCATAAATATGATTGCTCTTACTTGTAAAACGGATATCCTCAGAAGTAAAGTTCTTATCATAGGTATCCGTGAAATGTCCCTCCGGAACTACCGTCGGTCCCTCTCCGAATATCTTCCAGTGTCTGGTTCCGTATATTGCCTCTCCGTTTACCTTCAGCCATTTTCCCATTTCTCTCAGGATATGTGCATCCTCTTCCGGAATTGTTCCATCCGGCTTCGGTCCGATATTAAGAAGAAGTGCACCATTTTTGCTGACTACATCAATCAGATCCAGCACTACATCGGAAGGCTTCTTATAATCATTTCCAATGGTATAACCCCAGGAATTCTTGGCTACAGAAGTATCATTCTGCCACAGATCCGGTGTGATATGGTCTAACTGACCTCTTTCCAGATCATTGACTGCGCTGCCGTAAACATATGCGTCAAATTTGGCATCAATAGCTGTTTCTTTTCCCCACTGTGCAGAACGGTTGTAATAATATGCTGCAAATTTACGAAGATACGGTTTCCATGCATACTGCTGTATCCACCAGTCGAAATATACGATAGATGGCTGATATTTATCCACGATCTCACATGTACGGACAAGCCAGTCCTGCATATGCTCTTCCGATGGCGGATTGTCATAGATATCGCTCATATCCCGGGTGATTCCTGCTGCCGGCCCATAAAGATCCGCATATTCCGGATCATTGACATCAGCCTCCGGAATCTGACGACCTCCGTTAAAGAACCAGTAATGCTCTGCTCTGTGAGAAGAAGCACCGAGAACCATTCCCTCTTTCTCAACCTCTGTCTTCAGTTCTCCGAGAATATCTCTCTTCGGTCCCATCTCAGCGGCGTTCCAGCGACAAAGGTCACTGGCATACATCTGAAATCCATCGTGATGCTCCGCTACCGGAACTACGAACTTCGCCCCCGCCTCTTTAAATAATGCCGCCCATTCCTTCGGATCAAACTTCTCAGCCTTAAACTGAGGAATAAAATCCTTGTAGCCGAATTTATCCAGAGTTCCGTATTTCTCTGTATGATGCAGGTTCTCCTTAGAGCCTTTCATATACATATTTCTGGGATACCATTCGTTTCCGAATGCCGGAACACTGTAAACACCCCAGTGGATAAAAATTCCGAATTTATCTCTTGCATACCACTTCGGTACAGGATGCTCACAGAGAGAATCCCAGGTATCCGTGTACGGTCCCTGTGCGATCACCTCATCGATCAGAGAAAGGTATTCTTCTTTTTTCATCTGTTCGTCCTCTTTACATCTTTTATTTATATTGTATGGATGCCTCTATGTTATCATCAAACCATTTGGCTGTATATGCCCAACAATTCACAAATAAAACGTTTCGTTTTTATACAAAACATACAACAAAAAAAAGACCTTGATGATGTTTTTGTTCCAACTTCATCAAAGTCTTTTCTTTTTTACATAATATTCTCTTCGATCACCTTTTCGATCCGTCTCTTCACTTCTTCTGCGATCTCTGTGGTATGCATATCTTTGTATTCCTCATAATACATCGGAGGAAGGATATGCACCTGTACGGTGATCCTCTCTGTAGAACCTGTATCAAAAGCCTTAAAGGAATCGATCAGTGCAACCGGAACGATCGGGCATTTCGTCTTGGTTGCAGTCTTGAAGCTGCCGCCCTTAAACGGTCCCGGATGATTTCCGTTTTTACTTCTGGTTCCCTCCGGAAAGATCAGATAATTACGACCAGCCTTCACTTCCCGTATTACATTGACAATAACCTGCATGGACTGCTTCAGGTCTTCCCTGTCAATGATAAAGGCTTTCATACAGGCAAAAACCTGCTTCAGAAAAGGAATCTCTCCAACTTCCTTCTTTGCAACCACCGAAAAAGGAACCGGGCATGCCCGGATGATCGCCAGCACATCAAACAGACCCTGGTGATTCGGAAAAAACATAAACCCCTTTTCTTTTGGGATATTTTCAGCTCCATGCACATCAATATGGATATTTCCGCCTTCAATGGCACGCTCATCTACCTGTCTCAGGAATGCGTATTTCTTCTCTTCCGGATAATCATCTGTATGCGCTGCATACCAGCAAAGTTTGATCCACCAGTAAGGAACAAAGACTATATTTCTGAGCACCATCAGTAAAATCCGCTTCATTCTTACATCCTCCCGCCTCTGCTTTATCCGTTCAGTTTCCCTGCGATCTTATCCTCGTATCCCGGATTCTTTTTCAGAAAAACCTCATAAGCCTTTGTATAATCTGTATAGGTTTTCGTAGTCATAAATTTCTGATAGTCTTGGGCAACCTGCTGGCTGATCTTATCTGAAATCTCAGAAGGCGCATACAGATAATACTTTTTGTCCTGGACCTTTACAAGATAGGTACTGATACATGGATATTCCTGCTCGTTCTCCAGAACAAGATTATAGCGGATATAAACATAAGAATAATTTTTGTTTTCAGAAATGGAGCCACAGCTGTCGATATTTACATCCTTTACTCCATGGGCCTGGAAATATTTTATCGTGGAGGAAATCTCTGTTTTCGCCTCATCCGATAGCTTATCCGCACTGTAACAGCTCTGCATCTTTTTATTCTTGCCTGCTGCTGCCGCTTTGATGTAGCCTTCCACAACTCCCTCCGGAGTTCTGTGGCTGATCTTTCCGCAGCCTCTGGCCGCCAGAACGATCACCAGCAGGATCAAAATGATCCCCGCCAGTGTCGCAATGTGGACAAAATTCAGTTTTTTATTAGAGTATTTCAGCTTCTTTACAGATTTTTTTCTGCGTTTTTTCTTTGTCGTCGTCATGACTTATCCTCGACCTTATTCTTCTTCACTGCCTGTGACAGCTTCCTCTGCAGAGCCTTCTTCGTTATCGCCAGTTTCTCCGTCAGTTTTTTTGTCATTTGTATCTGCTTCCGGATCTTTATCTCTTACCTTGGCGATACTTGCAACAGTTACACCCTCTGTAAGATTGATCATCTTCACACCGGAGGTGATCCTTCCAAGAACAGAGATATCCGCACACTGCAGACGGATAATGATACCCTCTGTAGTGATCATCATGATCTCGTTCTCTTCGTTGACAGCCTTGGCGCCGACAACATTTCCGGTCTTCTCGGTGATCTTGTAGCACTTCACACCCTTACCGCCACGGTTCTGGACAGCAAACTCACTCATGGCTGTACGTTTGCCCATTCCGTTCTCAGAAGCTACAAGCAGATAATCTCCCTGGGTGTTCAGCTGCATGGCAACAACTTCATCACCGTCAGTAAGATTCATACCTCTTACTCCCATGGACGCACGGCCTGTACTGCGGACATCCGTTTCCTTAAAGCGGATACACTGTCCGTCCCTGGTCACAAGAATAATATCCTTGTTATTATCAGTAGCCTTAACCTCGATCAGTTCGTCATCATCACGGAGAACGATTGCTGTAAGACCTGTCTTACGGACATTCTCGTAATCCTTGATCGGAGTTTTCTTCACAAGACCTTTCTTGGTGGCCATCATCAGATAGTGACCCTCTTCATATTTACGAAGCGGGATCACAGCTGTGATCTTTTCTCCCGGTGCAAGCTGCAGAAGATTGATGATCGCAGTTCCTCTGGCTGTACGACCGGCCTCCGGGATCTCATATGCCTTCAGTCTGTATACACGTCCTGTATTAGTAAAGAACATGAGATAATGGTGCGTTGTCGTCATCAGAAGCTCTTCGATATAGTCATCTTCAATAGTCTGCATACCCTTGATTCCTCTGCCGCCACGGTTCTGGCTGCGGAAGTTGTCAACGGTCATACGCTTGATATAACCAAGCTTTGTCATTGCGATCACTGTATTTTCTCTCGGGATCAGATCCTCTGTAGAGATATCATATACATCGTATCCGATAGAAGTCTTTCTGTCATCGCCGTATTTCTCTGCAATGGCAAGGATCTCCTCGCGGATCACCCTGAGAAGGAGCTTGCGGTCAGCAAGGATTGCCTGGAACTTGCGGATCTTCTCCATAAGCTCTGCATACTCAGCCTCCAGCTTCTCTCTTTCCAGACCTGTCAGTGCACGGAGACGCATATCCACGATTGCCTGTGCCTGCACATCTGTCAGCTCAAAACGGTCGATCAGCTCCTGCTTGGCGATCTGTACGTTGCGGGAACCGCGGATGATGCGGATCACTTCGTCAATATTATCAAGTGCCTTCAGAAGCCCCTCCAAAATATGGGCTCTCTCCTGTGCCTTATTAAGATCATACTGTGTTCTTCTGCGAACTACATTCTCCTGATGCTCCAGATAGTACTCCAGCATCTCTTTCAGGTTCAGAACCTTCGGTTCCATGCTTCCATGATTTGGAACAAGAGAAAGCATGATCACACCAAAAGTATCCTGCAGCTGTGTATGCTTGTAGAGCAGATTCAGGATCACGTTGGCATTGGCATCCTTACGAAGATCAATACAGATTCGCATACCCTCACGGCTGGAATGGTCGTTCAGGTCTGTGATCCCGTCGATCTTTTTATCACGGACAAGCTCTGCGATCTTCTCGATCAGACGTGCCTTGTTTACAAGGTACGGGAGCTCGGTAACTACGATACGGGATTTACCGTTTGGCAAAGTTTCGATATTTGTCACCGCACGGACACGGATCTTGCCACGTCCGGTACGGTAAGCTTCTTCGATACCTCTCGTTCCGAGGATGGTCGCTCCTGTAGGGAAGTCTGGTCCCTTTACGATCTCAAGAAGCTCCTCCATAGCTGTTTCTCTGTCTTCTTCCACAATGTTGTCAATGATCTTAACAACTGCATTGATAGTTTCACGAAGGTTATGCGGCGGAATATTGGTTGCCATACCTACCGCAATACCTGTAGTACCGTTTACCAAAAGGTTCGGAAAACGTGCCGGAAGCACAACCGGTTCACGCTCTGTCTCATCAAAGTTCGGTTGAAAATCAACCGTATCCTTGTTGATATCAGCAAGCATCTCCATGGATATCTTGCTGAGACGTGCCTCTGTATATCGCATGGCAGCCGCACCGTCACCATCCACAGAACCAAAGTTTCCATGTCCATCGACCAGCGGATATCTTGTGGACCATTCCTGTGCCATATTAACCAGCGCACCATAGATGGAACTGTCACCATGCGGATGATATTTACCCATGGTATCACCGACAATACGCGCACATTTTCTGTGTGGCTTGTCAGGACCATTATTCAGCTCGATCATAGAGTACAGAACTCGGCGCTGTACCGGCTTCAGACCGTCTCTTACATCAGGCAAGGCTCGTGAGGCGATAACACTCATGGCATAGTCGATGTAAGATTCCTTCATCGTTTTTTCCAGATCCACTTCGTGGACTTTGTCAAAAATATTATCTTCCATTCTTCTTTATTCTCCTAGATATCAAGATTCTTAACGAATCTTGCATTTTCTTCGATAAATTCACGTCTTGGCTCTACCTTGTCTCCCATAAGAGTGGTAAATGTCAGATCGATCTCAGATGTGGCAGCTTCATCCATGGTCACACGGAGAAGGATTCTCTTCTCAGGGTCCATAGTAGTCTCCCAAAGCTGCTCGGCATCCATCTCACCCAGACCTTTATAACGCTGGATCTTATTGTTTCCGTCACGTCCGATCTCGGTAAGGATATTGTTCAGCTCATTATCGTCATATGCATACCATACCTTTTTGTTCTTCTCCACTTTATAGAGAGGAGGCTGTGCCAGGTATACATATCCCTGCTTGATCAGCTCCGGCATGAACCGATACAGGAAAGTCAGAAGCAGTGTTGCGATATGTGCACCGTCAACATCGGCATCGGTCATAATGATGATCTTGTGATAACGAAGCTTGGAAATATCAAAATCCTCATGGATTCCGGTTCCGAAGGCAGTGATCATTGCCTTGATCTCTTTGTTTCCGTAAATTTTATCCAGACGTGCCTTCTCAACATTCAGGATCTTACCACGAAGTGGAAGGATCGCCTGTGTGGCACGGTTTCTCGCAGTCTTGGCAGAACCACCCGCGGAATCTCCCTCTACGATATAAATCTCACAGTTCTCCGGATTCTTGTCAGAACAGTCTGCAAGCTTTCCCGGAAGTGACATACTGTCCAGTGCGGATTTTCTTCTTGTAAGGTCACGTGCCTTTCTGGCTGCCTCTCTGGCTCTCTGTGCAAGAACAGATTTCTCAACTGTAGCCTTGGCAACTGCAGGATTCTGCTCCAGGAAAATCTCCAGCTGTTTACTTACAACACTGTCTACCGCACCTCTGGCCTCACTGTTTCCAAGCTTCTGCTTAGTCTGACCCTCAAACTGCGGATTCTCGATCTTAACACTGACGATCGCAGTCAGGCCCTCACGGATATCATCACCGCTTAAGTTCGGCTCACTGTCCTTAAGAAGCTTGTTCTTACGTGCATAATCGTTAAATGTATTGGTAATCGCATTACGGAAACCGGTAATGTGTGTACCACCCTCCGGTGTATTGATATTGTTTACAAAGCCATAGGTGTTCTCTGTATAGGAGTCATTGTGTTGCAGCGCAACCTCTACAGACACGCCGTCCTTCTCACCCTCACAGTAAATGATCTCCGGGTAAAGAGCCTCCTTGCTTCTGTTCAGGTAACTTACAAACTCACGGATACCACCCTCATAGTGGAATACCTTCTCTCGCTCCTGTCCCTCTCTCTTATCCTCCAGTACGATACGAAGACCCTTAGTCAGGAAAGCCATCTCACGAAGTCTCTGTTTCAGGATATCATAATCATAAACAGTCTCCTCAAAGATCTCCTTGTCCGGAAGGAAATAAACCTTCGTACCGGAAAGCCCCGGATCACAGTCACCTACCACCTTCAGCGGGTACATAGTTTTGCCACGCTCATATCTCTGTTTGTATTCCTTACCCTCTCGGTAGATGGTAACCTCCAGCCATTCGGAAAGTGCATTTACAACAGATGCACCAACACCGTGAAGACCACCGGAAACCTTATATCCTCCACCGCCGAACTTACCGCCTGCGTGAAGAATGGTAAATACAACCTCAACTGCCGGAATACCAGCCTTATGATTGATACCAACCGGAATACCACGACCATTATCTGTAACTGTAATGGAATTATCCGGATTGATATCTACATGGATCTCCGTACAAAAACCAGCCAGTGCTTCATCGACTGCGTTATCCACGATCTCATATACGAGATGATGAAGTCCACGGCTGGAGGTACTTCCGATATACATTCCAGGCCTCTTACGTACGGCTTCCAGTCCTTCCAGGATCTGGATCTGATCCGCGCCGTATTCTGTATTCTCTGCGCCCATGTCATTCCTCCTGTTCTTGTCATCCGGACGTATTTGAAAATTCATTTCTGCAGAACCATAGCAGCTTCAGAAATTATTACATCAAATCCTGAGCAAGAAAAACTGATCTGTTAATTTCAGAAAATACTGTATTTTCATTTTGCAGAAAGCAATTCTCAAACCCACTCCGGAAGTGTCATTTATACCTGTAAAATAAATATTTTTTACATACGAATACAGAGTTTATTATAGCACAAAAAAGCCTGTATTTCCACGCAAAATCATAGGAAATACAGGCAAAAAAGTATCTTATTAAATGCAATTTCAAATTACACAGCACAATATGCACTTAAAATATATGGAATATTCAGCTACTCCAATAAAAGCCCAAATTCTTTTAACAATTTCTTCTGGTATTCCGGATCTGATGCAGATTTTATAATATCAGACGTCCTGCCCAGCTCAGCAAGGCAGAGGATCAAACTGTTAATACTATGTTCTCCCTGTTGCATCCCCTGCTGTATTCCCTGCTGTATCCCCTGCTGCATCCCCTGCTGCATTCCCTGCTGCATTCCCTGCTGCATTCCCTGTTGCATTCCCTGCTGCATCCCATCCTTTATTCCATCCTGCATTCCAATTCCATAACCTTCATCATAGCCAGCCTGTAAACTTTTTCTTATCTTTTCCTCGATCTGATCCTGTATGATCCGATTTAATGCTTCACACATACAATCCGCCTCCCTGAATTTTTCTTCATTAGCCCTTACGATCATCTGCATGACTGATTCGTACAAAGGATTTTTCTGCTTTTCTCTGTATTCATTGAGAAGTCGTTTCATATCTTCCTTATCTTTTATTCTATCAGTCAGACTTCTCAGCCACAGATTTTTCTTCTTCGACAACTGTTCCGTTACAATAACCTGGATTGGGATCTTAGACCCTGTTACGTAATAAATTCCTTCTTCCATCTTTTTTACCCGGCATTTCCAAAACTCCCTCAAATGCCGGAGCATCTTCCGGGGATATGCCCTGCTTACCAAAGAGATCGTAATCTCCTCAATTGGGATTTCATCCTCAGTTACCGTATCTGCTTTATAAAAAAATGCATATCCACACACCTTATAAAAATCATTGATGCTTATATAATCCGTCGGACTCTTATACTCAATGATATTATATTTCCGGAATATCCTTCCGATGTTTTTATTAATGGGGATATCGGTCTTCTTTTTGATCACAAGCGCATCGATCTCCATTGGTTTCGTCCCAAGCTGATGCTCATTCTCAAAAATCAGATTCTCCCTTTCTGACTCCAGTTCTATCTGGATATCAGCAAAAAATGCAGGATGCCACTGCCGCAGGTTAGAGCTGTTTGTTCTGTTATTGTTTACGATCATACACGACTCCTCTATTTTGATCTCAAGGAGCCTCATCTGAAAACTCCTGCTGAAAAATGGAAAAAAGCATGAATTTTCTGAGATGACAGGCAATCTGCCTGATATATGAAATGTAATAGAAAAATAAGATTATTTTTAGAAAATATGCTTTTACAGCATTTCCATAGAACCCCGGAACTGCTTTTTATTTTTGATAAGATCAGCTTACCACAATATGGTCTGTACTGCAAGCAAATCATTTCGACAAAATCCGCACAGTACTTTTTATATTACTGTTCACTCCGTTCTCAGCAACACGCTTCGCGATGCCGGTGAACAGTAACCTTTTTATTACTACAAAAAAAGCCACATACGCTCCCAAAAAATCCTTGGTCACAGTATGCAGCTTATTCACTCATCCACGATCACGTTATTACGATCCGTACCGCAATTTACACCTGATCATTCAGCAGAACCTTCTCCATCCAGAAGTGCCTTATAAATATCCCGCTTGGAAACACCACGATCCTTGGCAGCAAGCTTCATGGCATCCTTCCTGGAATTCCCCTGCTGCTCATACATTGCCACATGCTCCGCAATGGAAATCTCCTCCCAGGAAGCACGCTTCTCCGCCTCCATCTCACTGCGGCTCCTGCCCTCGATCACAAGAACACACTCACCCAGCGGCTTCTCATCTTTATAAAAATCCATCAGATCATCGATCGTAGTCCGGAATGCCGTCTCATGCTTCTTGGTCAGCTCTCTGCAAAGAGTCATCCGGCGGTTGCCAAGCGCCTCTCTGAGCTCACCAAGGGTCCGTACAAGCCTGTGAGGCGCCTCATACAGGATAATAGTCCTGGTTTCACAGGAAAGCTCCTCCAGGATCGTTTTTCGTTCTTTCTTATCCGCCGGAAGAAAAGCCTCGAAAGCAAAACGCCTGGTATGCAGGCCTGACAAAGTCAGAGCAGTGATACAGGCAGCAGGACCCGGAAGTGAAGTCACTTCAATTCCGGCTTCATAGCACATGGCGGCAAGCTCCTCCCCGGGATCTGAGATACCCGGAGTACCTGCATCTGTGATCAACGCAATGTTTGTACCTGCCAGCAGCTTTTCCACAAGGACATGGCCCTTATCTATCTTATTGTATTCGTGGTAGCTGGTCATGGGGGTTTTTATATCAAAATGATTCAGAAGTTTTATGCTGTTGCGGGTATCCTCCGCAGCGATTAAGTCCACTTCCCGAAGGGTTCTTAGTACTCGAAGGGTGATGTCTTCGAGGTTTCCTATGGGGGTGGCACATAAGTATAGTTTTCCGTTTTGTTTCATAATTTGCCTCTTTTCTCGCTTGACTGCGGGGAGTTGTTTTCCACTTGGCCGTGGGGGATATTCCACTTAACCGTGAGGGATATTCCGCTTGACCGCGGGGGATATTCCGCTTAACCGCGGGGTTTGTTTAAGTTTGGGAACTTTGAAAACCGCAAAGGGGCCGCAAAGCCGCGCCCCCTCTGCACACCCCTTGGGCTTTTTTTAAGTAGTGCAAGGGATTCGCTGTTCTTATTTGTTGACTTGTGTCTGTATGCTTCGGTATTCAGCGCGCTACGCTGTGCCGATGTTGTTTTATTTCTTCACTTTCTCTGTGGTTCACTTCCGGCAAGGCGTCTGTATGCTTCGCTACTCAGCGCGCTACGCTGTGCCGATATTATTTCATTTCTTCACTTTCTCAGTGATTCACTTCTGGCAAAGTGCCCGTATGCTTCGATGTTCAATATGCTACGCTGTGCCGATATATTTCATTTCTTCACTTTCTCTATGATTCACTTCTGGCAAGGTGTCTGTATGCTTCGATATTCAGTGCACTATGCGTTGCGATCTCTCGCTTTGAATCTCAGGTGAGGGGAGGCAGGCTGCTGGTGGTGACGTTAGCGGAGCCCCCGTCAGCGAGGTGAGGATAGCTGCTGCCACCGAGCGCACTGTTTGAGCGAAGCGAGTTTGCGCGAATGGCAGCAAACCGGCGCCGCAGCCGAGTAGGGGGCGCAGCGTGTCACCACCAGCAGCCTGCCTCCCCTCACCGTCCCTTCACCAACAGAAGACCCGCAGCCACCATCACCTCCCAGCCATCCAGCGCAGCGCCGATGGCCCAAAACCTCCCGAGCAGCCAACAACACAACAACATCACACCATCCGATACAACTCCAAAACATCCTCCGTATAAACCCCAGGCCGCTCATAAACCACCAGCGGCCGCTCAACCCGAATCCTGGAATTCCCGCCCTTACAAGCCTCGATCAACACCATATTCGGCTCCTTATCAATAAAAGGATACACCAGCTGCATCCTCTTAGGCTCCAGCTTATACTTCGTCAAAGTCGCCATCAACTCCACAAGCCGAAACGGCCTGTGCACCAGAAAAAACCGCCCCCTGTCCTTCAGGACCCGGGCAGCCTGACAAGCCACATCATCAAACGAACACAAAATCTCATGCCTCGCGATCGCCTTCGGAAGATGCGGATTCGTCAACCCATGCTGCCCGATCATATACGGCGGATTACACGTCACCACATCAAAAGAAGCCGCCCCAAAAATCCCGGCAGCCTCCCTGATATCACCCTCAACGATCCGAACCCTGTCCTCAAGACCATTATACCTCACACTACGGTCAGCCATCTCCGCACACTCATGCTGGATCTCCAGCCCCGTGAAATGCTCCCCATCCGTACGATCAGAAAGCAAGATCGGAATGATCCCCGTACCGGTCCCCATATCCAGAGCAACCTCACCCCTCTTCACCCGGGCAAAGCCAGACAACAGAACCGCATCCATCCCAAAGCAAAACTTCTTCGGATCCTGGATCACAAACAACCCATTCTGAAGATCATCCACACGCTCACCGCAATAAACCAGATCACTTCTCATTCGGCTTCGAATCTCCCTTTTTAACCTCTTTCTCCTCGTGGTCAGCAGAACCGGCACCACCCTTACCTTTTTTTCTCTTAGGGCGGAACCTCAGATCACGGACTGGAAACTCCTGGATCTCCTTCTCGTCATTCACCTCAACCACGATCTTAACCATCTGCCGGAGAACATTCACACTCTGGACCGTACCCGAAACACCCTGCGGCGTCGTCACAATATCACCGATACCCGGAAGATTCCGGTTCAGCTCCTCATAAGTCTCCTGCTCATTCTTCAGACAGCACATCAGACGACCACAAACACCGGAAATCTTCGTCTGGTTCAGAGAAAGATTCTGCTCCTTCGCCATCTTGATGGAAACCGGCGCAAACTCCGAAAGATACGTATGACAGCAAAGCGTCCTTCCACAGATACCAATACCGCCAAGGATCTTCGTCTCATCACGGACACCAATCTGACGAAGCTCGATCCTGGTCTTAAACACAGACGCCAGATCCTTAACCAGCTGCCGGAAATCAATACGGCCATCCGCTGTAAAATAAAACAGCACCTTGTTATTATCAAAGGTATACTCCGCATCGATCAGCTTCATCTCAAGCCCATGCTCACGGATCTTCTTCTTGCAGATCTTAAAAGCCTCTTTCTCCTTCCGGCGGTTCTCAGCCTCATGGTCCTCGTCCTCCTTCGTTGCAACACGGAGAACCTCCTTCAGCGGATGGACCACCTCGTCCTCCTTCACGCTGCGCGGCTCCAGGACAACACGGCCATACTCCACACCACGGGCAGTCTCCACGATCACATGATCGCCGACCTTCACCTTATAATTCTTAGGATTAAAATAATAAATCTTACCAACGTTACGAAATCTGACTCCAACTACCTTTTCCATTCTATTTCTCCCTAATTGTCAGGAACAGGAGCTCCAGGGCAAGTTCGAGATTAACATTGGCACGGAGACGCACCTTCGTCTTCTCCAGTGCCTCAAGGATTTTTTCGATATTCTCATAAGAACGCTCGCTGGCCTGCTCTCTGATAAAATTAATCTCCTGTTTAAAAACCAGGTTGTCAATTTCCCTTGTTGCCTTAAACATCAGAACATCGCGGAACCAGAACTGGAAAATATCCAGATAATCATTGATATTATTCTTATCAGCAGTCAAAGTCTTGATCGCCTCTGTCAGCTCATAAACCTCCATGGAATTGGCATATTTCAAAATCTTCAGGGCATTGGCAGTCATATCCGCAAACTCCTGAGAAGTAGCAGCCTCCTTCGCCTTGCCGATACTGCCCTGCGCATAAGACGCATCGATCTCAGCCTGATAATCCGGCACCTGAAGATGCTCCATCAGATATTCCTTCACAAGACTGTCATCCACCACCTTCAGATCCAGACGCACACATCTGGAACGGATCGTAGGAAGAAGACTGTCGATATTGCTTGTCAGCAGCATGATCACCGCATATTCCGGCGGTTCCTCGATAGTTTTCAAAATGGCATTCTGCGCCTGCACCGTCATCATCTCCGCATCCGGAATGATGTATATCTTATACGGACTGCAGTACGGCTTGATATCCACATCACGCACAACCTGGTCACGCACCTCGTCAATGCTGATGCTTCCAGGCTTCTCATGAGTTACTGTAATGATATCCGGATGATTCTTGCCGATCACCTTCTTACAGGAATCACAAGTCATACACGGTTCAGACTCTCCCGATTCACACTGCAGTGCTGCCGCAAAAGTCCCCGCAAGAAGCTTCTTGCCGGATCCCGGTTCCCCTGTAAAAATATAAGAGTGGGATACCTTCCCTGTCTCTATCGCATTCTTCAAATGCCTGATTATATCGTCATGGCCGATGATGTCATGAAATCCTGCCATAAGAATCACCTCTTTCTGCCTTTTGTGCCCTCCGTTATACCCGGCGGACATCTTTCAACTAATTATAACATAATCTTCTGTATAAAAAAAACTATTTTTCCTTATTGTACAGATTTTATATAATTTACGATCTCCTTCACACATTCATCCAGATTATGATTCTCAAAACGCTTCCATATACCTGCTTTAAGAATATTTTCCTCGGAAAAATCATTCTGGTCTGCCAGAAAACGTCTGCACATCTCCTCGTACTTCGGCACCTCCTGGGTCTTCTCCCTGGCAAGCGCACGCTCCAGACGCTCTCCGTCTTCCACCTCTATATAAACCGGCCACATCACTTCATTACCGTAATACTCCCGGAGCCTCACAAAAGACTCCAGTGTACCAATCCCCAGATAGCTGTCATTTCCCACAGACACCTGCCCGTCATCCGCAGTAAAATATGTCCACGGCCCGTAAACCGTCTGATAAGTACGCGCCTCGATCAGCTTCCCGTTTCTTCGGAACTCCTTCAGTTTATTCTCATCCGCAAAAAAATATTCTCTCCCATTCACCTCTCCATCCCGGATTGGACGGGTGGTATAGATCACAAGCCGCTTAAGCCCCAGCTCCTGATCCCCCTCCAGCTGTCTGTAAATACTGTCCTTACCGGAAGAGCTTTTTCCCATAATGTAAAAAATCTTTCCCATATGTCTCCTCTGCTGCATATGCGTTACTATACACGCTCTGCTCCGTAATACACAGAACAGTCTGCTGCCACGCACCTCACATCTCATTTCTCACAACACACACCGTCTCACTGGTCTGGTCGCTCAGGCCCTGGACCTCAAAGCCCTGTTCCAGGTATCTTCTCACATTTTTTACGAAATGTCCAGAAATCTGTTCCCCCGGAACGATCAGCGGGATCCCCGGCGGATAAAGATACGCAAACTCCCCGGACGTCCGTCCGATACACTCATCCAGCGGACACCGCTCACTCTCCGCATCCATAGCCTGGGAGATCCGCATGACCTGCTTCATTTTTCCGTTTTTCAAGGGCGCCCTCTCCACAGCCTCTTCTCTGTATTTTAACGATTCACGACGGTCGATCTCTTCAATAGCATCACAAAGCCGCTCAAAACCCTCCGCAGTATCACCCACAGCCGCCAGCGCCAGCACATAATTCTCCGCCTCCATCTCCATTTCCAGATGAAACTCACTCCGGAGGATCTGATGCAGCTCCCGGCCGTTCAGCGAACTGTTCACAGTAGAAAGCAATATCTTGGATCTGTCAAAATCAAAAACTCTCTGGCACTCACAGGCCTGCGGCGTCACCAGCCGGATATACTTACACTCGGAAAGACGCCTGCGTGCTTTTTCCAGATTCTCCGTAAACACACGGAACATCTCATCCCCCTCACGCTCCAGCTTATCCATGCACGCATCAATGCTGCTCATAAGAATATAAGAAGGACTGCTGCTCTGATAGATTCCCAGGAAACGCTTCAGTTTTTCCCGGCTCACCCGCTCACTGCACAGATGGATCACCCCCGTCTGAGTCAGACAGGGCAGCGTCTTATGCACACTGTTGATCACCACATCCGCACCAAGCTGCGCCGCAGACACCGGAAAATAATCCGAAAACCGAAAATGCGCCCCGTGAGCCTCATCAACGATCAACGGCACACCATAGTGATGTGCGATCTCCGCGATCCTCGCCACATCCGACACGATCCCGTCATAAGTCGGCGAAGTGATCAGCACCGCCTGGATATCCGGATTTTCCGCCAGATACATTTCCACACGGCCGGGTGAAATCCCTCCGTTTATCCCCAATTTCGGATCTTCATGTGGATAAATATACGTAGCACTCAGCTCCCGCAGATAAATCGCATGGTAAACCGCCTTATGGCAGTTCCTTGCCACCAGAATCTGTCCCCCCTTATCCACAGCCGCAGACACCGCCGCCAGGATCGCCCCGGAGCTTCCATTAATACTGTAAAAACTCTCCGGCACACCATAAAGTCGTGCGACATCCTCCTGGGCCCTTTTCAAAATATCCTCAGCATGATGCAGGTTATCAAACCCGTCAATCTCCGTAATATCCCTCTCCACCGGAAAATCCCCATCCACAGCCAGCGGATTCCTCTTATGCCCCGGCATATGAAACGGATAAAAATCACTCTTACCGTACGCTTCCAGTTTCTTGTATAATCTGTCTTCCATAGTTCGTCCTTTTCATCTTAAAAACAAGGAGGGGCTATCACCATACGATATTCCCCTCCATTTTTATCACATTTCTGTCACACCTTAAACCGGTACCCCACACCCCAGATCGTCTCAATATACTGCGGCTTGGCCGTATTAAACTCGATCTTCTCACGGATCTTCTTGATATGCACCGTAACCGTAGCGATATCACCCACAGACTCCATATCCCAGATTTCCCGGAAAAGCTCCTCCTTGGTAAAAACCCTGTTCGGATTCTCAGCCAGAAAAGTCAAAAGATCAAACTCCTTGGTAGTAAACGTCGTCTCCTCACCATTGACCCACACACGCCTGGCCGTCTTATCGATCTTAATACCACGGATCTCGATCACATCATTCTTATGCACATTAGAACCAACCAGCCGGTTATAACGCTCCATATGCGCCTTCACACGTGCAACCAGCTCACTTGGGCTGAACGGCTTGGTCATATAATCATCCGCACCAAGACCCAGTCCGCGGATCTTATCGATATCATCCTTCTTGGCAGAAACCATAATGATCGGCGTATTCTTCTCCTCACGGACCTGCCGGCAGATATCGAAGCCATCCACCTCCGGAAGCATCAGATCCAGGATGATCAGATCAAACTCCTCCTTCATGGCACGTACAAGCCCCGTATCACCACGGTTCTCGATCTCCACCTCAAAACCCGAAAGCTCCAGATAATCCTTCTCCAGATCCGCGATCGCTTCCTCATCCTCTATGATCAAAATCCTACTCATTCATCGGTACCTCCTGATATTTTCTGAGAACAAAATACATGATCGTTCCAATCCCCAGCCGGCTTGTAGCCCAGACCTTTCCACCATGATCCTCCATGATCTTCTTTACGATGGAAAGTCCGATACCGCTTCCTCCCTTGGAAGAATTTCTGGAAACATCGGTACGGTAAAAACGGTCAAAAATATACGGCAGATCCTTGGCGGCAATACCCTTGCCGTTATCCTCGATCTCCACCTGGATAAAATCACCCACATCCTTCACCCGGAGCTGGATGATCCCCCTTGGCTTTTCCATATACTTAATGGCATTACTCACAATATTATGGATCACACGGCGGATCTGCTCACCATCCGCAATAACCTGCACATCCTTCTCCACATAATTGGCATACACAAGCTCGATCCCCCTGGTCTCCATCTCAAGCCCAAGCTCCTCCGCACAATCCGAAAAATAATCCTCCACATTCAGCTTGCTGAACGTATACGGAATACGGTTGGTATCAATCTTGGAATAAAAAGTCAGCTCATTGATCAGATGATCCATCTCATTGGTCTTATTATAAATGGTACGCACATACCGGTCCATCTTCTCCGGCGTATCCGCCACACCATCCATGATTCCCTCCACATAACCCTTCACCGCAGTGATCGGCGTCTTCAGGTCATGGGAAATATTGCTGATCAGCTCCTTATTCTCCTTATCCATCAGGATCTTCTCTTCCGTGGACTCCTTCAGACGCTTACGCATCTCCTCAAAATCCTGGCAAAGCTGGGAAAATTCATCATTCCCCTCAACCTCCAGCACAAAATCCAGATTCCCCTCCTTGATGTTCTTGGTAGCCTTCTTAAGCTTCACCAGCGGAACCGCAATACTCCTGTAGATCCACAGCCCTACTGACAAAGCAGTAAAAACAAGAATGATCGTTGCCGTCAGGATCATATCCTTGGCCATCAGCTTCACCTGGTTACTGGAAGACTGCGCCAGAGAAATATCATAGACCATCTGGCTGGAATCCGAAGCCTGGCTGCTGCTCTCCTGCACATGCCTCGCCTGCGTCTGGCTGAACCCGTACAGACTTGCGGAAAAAAGAAGCAGCGGCAGCAGGATGATCGCAACGAAGCCCACAATAATACGTGTTTTTAACTTCATCTGTATCTCCGTCCTTTATAAATTCACACATTCGCATACACGTATTATAACATAAACTATATTCCCTATCTCTAAATTTTCTATAAAAAACCCCATCTCACCATGCAAGAAGCCCCCGGTATTGGCACTACCGGGGGCTTCACTCTTTGTTCTTTTGGAACTATTACTATCTCTTTTGCCTAATGGCATCATATCATATGCATTTCTTAAAATCAATATTCCTGCCAAAAGGATATATAAATATTTTTTTGACTCTCTTACAGATACTTCTTCAAAGTCTCAACCTTGTCCAGATGCTCCCATGGAAGATCAACATCTGTACGGCCGAAATGACCATAAGCAGCAGTCTGCTTGTAGATCGGACGGCGAAGATCAAGCATCTTGATGATACCAGCCGGACGAAGATCAAAATTCTCACGAACGATCTCAACAAGTCTGGTCTCAGAAAGCTTACCTGTTCCGAAGGTATTCACACTGACAGAAGTCGGATGAGCAACACCGATCGCATAGGAAAGCTGGATCTCACACTTGTCAGCAAGACCAGCTGCAACAATGTTCTTTGCAACATAACGTGCAGCATAAGCAGCAGAACGGTCAACCTTTGTGCAGTCCTTACCAGAGAAAGCACCGCCGCCGTGACGTCCTGTTCCGCCGTAGGTATCAACGATGATCTTACGTCCTGTCAGACCACTGTCACCGTGAGGTCCGCCGATAACAAAACGACCTGTCGGATTGATGAAATACTTGGTATCAGCATCAACCATATCAGCCGGAATGATCGCATCAAAAACATACTTCTTAATGTCCTCATGGATCTGCTCCTGAGTAACATCCGGATCATGCTGTGTAGAGCATACGACAGCATCGATTCTCTTCGGCTTGCCAGCCTCATCATACTCAACAGTAACCTGAGTCTTTCCATCCGGTCTTAAATATTTCAGAGTGCCGTCCTTACGAACCTTTGTCAGCTGCTGAGCAAGCTTGTGAGCCATGTTGATGGCATATGGCATATACTCCTCAGTCTCATTGGAAGCATAACCAAACTGAAGACCCTGGTCACCGGCACCGATGGAATCCAGTTCGTCCTCATTCATATCGTCCTCTTTCTGCTCAAGAGCCTTGTCAACACCCATAGCGATATCTGTGGACTGCTTGTCAAGTGATGTGATAACCGCACAGGTATCTGCGTCAAAACCATAATCCGCATTGTCATATCCGATCTCACGGATAGTATCACGAACGATCTTCTGGATATCAACATTAGCCTTGGTTGTGATCTCACCCATAACAAGTACAAGACCTGTTGTAGTAGCAGTCTCGCAGGCAACACGGCTCATCGGATCCTGTGCCATCATAGCATCAAGGATCGCATCAGAAATAGAGTCGCAGACCTTGTCAGGATGACCCTCAGTTACAGATTCAGACGTAAATAAAATTTTCTCCATAATCTTCTCCTTTTGTAATAAAACAACGGTTATACACATAAAAAACAGCCCGTACAATCCGGACTGTTTAAGTTCTGTAAACAATCCTCTTATTGTTCGATTGCTCGCTCAGGTTGGCACCTTCCTGGATTCTCCGGGGTTGCCGTGGCTTCACAGATCCTTTGTATCTCCACCACTCTGAATAAAAGGCTATCTTTTATGAAATTTACTGCAACACATACAATATACTTATCATACCAAAATGTCAAGAGCAATTTTCGATAAAAAATATCACCCGTTACTTTTTCATCCCCAATACGTAAATATTCCAAAAAAAGAACCGGGCATCCACATCGCCCGGTTCTTCCATCGATCATCCTTCAGAATGATCCGTTATTTATTTTTTCTTCTTTCTCCTAACTCCATAAGCTGCACCACCGCCAACAATGATCGCTGCTGCAAGGATTCCAACCCATACGCCGATCGGTGTATCATCGCCGGTCTTTACAGAACGTCTTGCTGTACCGCTGGTATCATTCGGAGCAGTTCCGCCCGCTGTGCCGTTATTCGGAATCGGAGTGATCCGATCATTTCCACCATGATTTCCACCAGGTGTAACAGTCGGAATCGGTGTCGGCTCGGAAGAAAGACTGTTGGTGATCTCTTTTGTTACAGTATATCGGTTATCATTATTCAGTGTAACCTCACCCTGACCGGTAACTGTATACTTAAAGGTATCATCATCAACCGGATTTCCATCCTTATCCGTCTCCAGAACAGTATAAGTAACACTGTTGATCTCCTGATCCTTTGGAAGATCCAACATTACCTCAACACTATCATTCTGTTTCAGAGTCACTACCTTCTTAAGCGTCAGCTCACCGTTACTCTCAGTGGAGAACAAACCTGCATAGAACGTATCATCCACAGTAGAAGCAACACCATCGATCATCACATTCTTCTTAATGTTGATAAATCCGTTACGGCTGAATATATCGGAAATCTTTGTATAATAGTTATTTACATAAGCCGCTGCCTCAGTAGCACCACTATCTCCACCGATCACAACCTGATTGGACTTCTCTTCACTCTCGCCATTCGGCTTCGTTACATTGTAGTAGTAAAGGTTCTCCTCATCCACCTCGATCTTCGTATTCTGCTGAAGAAGATTTCCATCCTCATCCAGCTCAAATACATAATAGGTGCCATCCGGAACATCCGTCCATGTAGCTGTACCACTGGAAGCATTCTGGATATGGATATCCTTTAAATAATCATCACGGAACGGGATCGTACCTTCCTGATCCGAAAAAACGCCAACCTTATAAGTTACATCCTCCTTCGTTTCCAGAGGAATCACATTGTCATTCTCATCAACATTATAGATTCTCTTCGTAACCTGGATCTGTGTATGCTGTTTCGTTGAAGTCTTCGGATATGCCTGCACATCATACATCCAGCCCTGCTCCTGATCTGCAAAAGGAACGGAGATCAGCATCGGTGAAACCGCAACACTGCTGTTCGCATCTGTCTGCACCACCAGATACATGCCCTCAGCCAGATCGGTAACAGTAATATTACCCTCTGCATCAGAGGTTCTGGACAGACCCCACACATCCACGCTTCCGCTGCTGATCATATCTGCCAGCTGCCCTGCTGCTTCATACCAGCCGTCAGCCGTCGTGATGGAATCAAAATCGATCGCTGCGGCAGCCAGTGCCTCATCCAGCACGAAATGCACATTACCATCAAAATTCACACTGCCAACCTTATAGATCGTCAGCCCTACATCCGGCAGCGGAGTCTGGTTTCCCTCCTCATCCGCCTGCTGAACCGTCAACGTCAGATTACCCATTGTTCCAGCTACATAATCCCCGGCGAAAACCGGCTGCAAAACACTCGTGACCAGCATAGCCGTCAGCATCAGAACAGCCAGAAGGCTCCGGAATATTTTCCCTTGCTTTCTTCTATTTTTCATCGCTCTCTGCCTCCTCTTTCCTTTCTGAAAGCTGTTTCATTCTGCGTTTTTTATCCTTGCGGCGGACAATCAGGTAAATCAGCAGAATCAGAATAACAAGCGCTGCCGCACCGCCGGCAAGAACCCTCTTCGGATCCACAACCGCAAGCTTCTGCGGAATCGTTTCGTCATTCTTAGTAACTTCTTCCTCCACATACTTCGTCCGAATACCACGAACAAGAAGTCTGTGGGTATTCACCGCATAAGGCGTACACGTAACCAGTGTCACATGATCCTCGCCCTCAACAATATCCAGGTCACTGGTCTCATCCGGAAGCACCGTCTTGATCTGATCCACCTTGTAGGCCAGATGCTTGCCAAGAATGTGCAGGATAAAAATATCTCCCTTTTCCATCTGATCCAGATCTGTAAAAAGCTTCGCATTCGGAAGACCTCGATGCGCCGCCAGAACCGCATGGGTGCTCTTGCCTCCGATAGGAAGACTGGTGCCCTCCACGTGGCCCACACCCTTTTCCAGCACGGTCTTGCTCAGTCCGTGATAGATAGCCAGCTTCGCTTTGATCTTTGGGATCTCGATACTGCCCATCAGTCCGTCACCGTTAGGATCCAGGACTCCGTCATAGGGATGACTCAGTTCATAAGTATCCTCTTCCTCAAAAGCATCCACAATGGCATTTACCGGATGCTCGGCATTATACTCCTTCGCCTCTTTCCACAGCCTGTCATAGTCATTGTCCGAAAGCTCCGTTACCGCTTCCTCGTACTTACTGACCAGCTGGGCGTTACGGTACTGGTTCCACATATCACTGATCGTAGGATAAAGGAACACCCCCGCCCCCGCCAGAAACACCAGGGCGATAAAAATGTTCAGGACAACATTACTCTTTTTCTTTTTTTTCTTTTTAGCCATAAATCATTTCCTGCGTCGTTTTTTGTTCTGAACAGAATTGATACCGGCAACCAGGATCACCGCGATCACAATTCCGATCACAACACAGAGAGCAAGCATCGGAAGCGTCGGATTGGTGATTCCGGTAACCTTCTTCTCTGTTTTCTGAACCGCCTTCGCAGCCTTCATCGGAACTCTGTGTCCCCTCACCAGAAGTCTGTGCGTATTCACCGCATAAGGCGTACACGTAACCAGCGTTACATAATCATCCCCATCCGTGATACCCAGAGACTCTGTCTGCTCCGGAAGAACGGTAAGAATCTGATCCACCTCGTAGGCAAGCGTCTTACCCAGCACATGCAGGTAAAAAACATCTCCCTCTTCCACAAGATTCAGATCTGTAAAAAGTTTCGCACTTGGAAGTCCTCTGTGTGCCGACAAAATACAATGGGTACTCTTGCCGCCAACCGGAAGACTGCTGCCGAACAAATGACCGGCACCCTTCTCCAGAGACTCATCTGTCGTGTAATGATAGATTGGAATGCTCACATCGATCACAGGAATCTCCACATACCCCATCATTCCATCACCATTCAGGTTCAGAAGAGACTCATATGTACTGTCCGTCTGTCCATCCCTCACGGAAAAAGCATCCGGCACACTTTCCTGCTTGATCTGTTCGTTATACTCCTGTGCTGCCTTCCACATACTGTCAATCTTCTCCGAATTATCATCCGAAGAAACACTGCTGCTATAATTACTGATCAGCAGGCTGTCCCTGTACCGGTTCCAGGCATCACTGACCATTGGATACAGCAGTATGGACAACCCTATCAGAAACAGCAAACCAAGTCCAATATAATTTTTCTTCTTATTCTTTCTCATAGGTTTCTCCATACTGTTGTATTACCATCCGGCCCCCGAAGGGGCCGGGCGGTAAAAGATTTACTACTTTGTTTTAATACTTGCTTTGTCGTTGCTTATAAATAATTTTTGAATTGAATCGATCCGGCAATCAAACGATTACTCCTCAGATCCTTTTCTGCGGCTGATGAAGAAAGCACCAGCAGCGCCAGCCATAACTACAACACCGATGATGGTGAAGAGGTATGTTCCCATGCCACCTGTGGATGGAAGGGAGCTGAGTTTGGTATTTTTAATTTCATATGTTCCGTTCTCACTAATGCTATCCTGGTTACTCTCGTTAGTATAGCTAAATGTCTTGCCCTCAGTACCGCCAATGTTAATACTGTAAGTATTAAGTGTACCATCTTCATTATATTTAGCCGTAATAACTACAGCAATCTCTGTAGGATTTAAACTGTAACCTTTAGGCGCTTTTTTCTCTTTAAGTGTGTAAGTACCGGCATCAAGACCTTTGAAATTCAGATGGCCATTTTCATCTGAGTCTATTGTGTAAGCATAATTTTCATTATCTGTTCTAGTCAGAGTAAATTTTGCGCCTTCAAGTGATCTAGTTTCTTTATCACTTACTATACCTGTTTTGGTAATCTCGTTTGTTGTAATATTACCAGTTAAGTTTCCGTCAATCTCAAATGTATAATGATATGTTTTTGCTTTTTCTGTTTTCACAGACTTTGCATTACTAGGATCATTTGAATAGCTTACAGTAACTTCATTGGTATTTGCGTCAAGGTTTGTTGCCGCACTCTCTGTTAACTTAGCAGCATACGTTAATTCTACATCCTTTCCAGCATTTGCAAGTATAAATGCAGAAGTAAATTCAACTTTAATTTTCTGGTTTTCTACAGTTAATTTATAATTTTTATTGTCTGTTCCTGCCTCAACAACACTTCCGCCTACCTTAACAGTCACCTCATGAGTATTTGTATTTTCAGCTTGTAATCCATCACTAAGCACATCATCAATTATATACTTTGGAGTTTTATAAGCATTTGTATATCCTGGGATTTTTCCAGTTACCTTAAACTCTGCATAATCACCAATAGCAAGGTCGTCTCCCTTATCTGTAGACTTATTATTTACATCTATTGCATGGCTATTTGTAATTACTTTATTTACGGTTACTTCAACAGATTTCTCATATGTCCCTGCACCATTCAATGTCCATGACTGACTAGCATCAACTTTTCCAGGTGTCATAGCTGTGTTATTACCATCAGTACCACCATCGACAGAATAATAAACACCGGCAAGCATTGGGTTGTATACTTTATTTACATTACCAGTAACCAGAACTACCCAGTAACCTGCACCAACAGATGCTTTATATACACTCTTCTGTGAATCCCAGGCAAGTGTTTTGCTTGTAAGACTAACTTCCTTATTAGCTATTTTACTAGCAATCTTAGTAATCTCAGCTGCTGTTGGTCTTTCTGGATTCTTAATATCAACTCCTTGAGCAGTCTGATATTTTTCAAATCCTACTCTTGGAATATATTTAGGTTCAACAACTCTATATGCTGTTACAACAACATTGTCATTATGCTCAATATTACTTGCTGTAATTTCTGCTGTGTCATTCGCGGTTGGATAAGTAACTGTTGTTTCATCATCCGCAAACGCTGTAGATGCCATAGCCAGCACCATAACTGCTGCGATCAGTATCGCACTGATTTTCTTAAATAAATTTTTCATAAGGTTTGCTCCTTTCTTTCTCTGCATTTTTCTTTTTCGCCCTTCATCGGCCATTTACAATTAATGTGTTACGATCTCTTTGCTTCTTCCTCCCTTCGTTTATTATTTATAAACAACAGGAGTGCAGTTGCAAGAATCGCTACACCACTGATTGTAAATCCATAGGTTCCCGGACCACCGGCACTTGGTAAGGAATATAATTCTGTGTTAGTGATCGTCAATGTTGCATTGGATCCATCCCAATCGCAATTCCTCTTATCACTTCCATCAGATAAACCAGTTAAAACTCCATTCACAAACACTAACGACCACGTGGTTCCACTAATACAATAGCCACTCGGTGCTTTTGTCTCTGTTAATGTATAAGTACCATTTAGTTTTGCTGTAGGTTCATTCCAGCTAACCTCTCCGGTGTCGTTCGCGGACGTTCCTATTGTAACTGTTTCATTGTTTGCATTTGTCAGTTTGAACTCCGCTCCACCAAGTTTAACTTCATTGCTTGACCCCGCCTTTACTACTTTCCATTTTAAAGTATTTGTAATAGAAGTAAAGGCATTATCCTTGCTATAACTTTCTGTATAATTACTTGGTACTTCCTGCTCAACTACACGGTACTCCTTACTAACATCAAGATTTTTAATCTCAGAACGCCAACAATTTGTATCTTGTTCAATTACATTGTTTTCATCTAATGTAACTGTAACATTACTGCCATCTTTTGTATAATCGCTCCATTCATCAGAATTACTATCTCTGTACTGTAACTTGAAGCTTACGCTAGTAGGTCTTGTATTATTTGCATTGTTTCCATCATTCCATATTTTCTCAACAACAAGAGTCCGCTTTACTTGTTTATTAACAAAGTAAATATTATTCCCTGCTTTATTAGAAGTTGTACATTCATAATAACCATCTGATGGAATTTCTTCTTCCGCGCTATAGCTATTTCTGTTTTTCAGTTTAGGAACAGTAAGTGTTGCACTCCACTTGTTAGCAGTATTTGATTCAGAACCAGCCTTTAAACATATTGTTCGCTGTGATTCATTATTAACTTTTAAATTAATATTCAGACTAGATGGTCTGTTTTCATACTCATTATGGTTATCATCCCAATACTTACTAACAGTTACCTGCTCTGTCACAAGCTTATTGACGATGTAGAAGCTTGCATCAACATCTCCTGTATCTGACGTATTATTTACGTCTGTCTGTACAGCTGTTTCATCTCCACCAGAATCACTTGCAGACATAACAGCCGCATCATTGGATTCTACATTGTCCTGAGTACTCTGAGTTGTTTCACTGTTGCCTTCTGCCGTTGGAATATTTGCATCCTCATCTGTCACCGTTTCAATTTCTGAATCGACAATTACAGAAGTGTTCTTTCCTTGGTAATTTGAACCATCACCAACTCTTACTTCTGACTCTTGATATGCATAGAAACTGTTTACCTCGCCCTCTTTAACAGACCAAGCAATTAAATTATTGTCGTCATCATATATCGGAACCCCCTGCCAAATACACTTCCAGGCATTTGTGTTTCCAGAAGAAGCACTCTCGACCGTAACACCATCTTTATTCTCTTTCGTAAGAACAGCACTCGCATTACTCAATGTCACAACATAGCTATAGCTATTTACGACTTGATTATTTACCTTTCCCTGTAATGTTATATTCAGGTTCTCGGGCCTTGATTCATAATGGTTATTAAAATCATCCCATATCTTTGTAAAAGATATGTTCTTCTGATTATTGACATATGTGTTTGTAAACTTAAAGTTTGCTGCATTTCCACCTACAATCAGAGTACTTTTTCCATCCTGCTGAACAATACCACCGGTAATTGTTTCTGTTGTAGTACATTTATAACCTTTTATATCTGAATATGACTCTTCCACTTTGAACAGATACTGTGCATTAGCGGGCATCTTTCTATTCTCAAATAACTTGTAATAAGTACCGTTCGTTTCATTTTGATCCATATTCGCTAATTTAAAGGTATTTTCTTCTGGTAATACCTGATCCGTAATTTCAACATTCGGATTATCCTTGCTATACACCTTGATAGTAAAAGTAAGTTTATCTTTAAGCTTCTCAATCTGCTCATCAGTTATATTATTAAATGACTTCGTTATCTGAAGTGTATAACTATCCGGATCTGCTGCAACTAACCCCTGTGTAAACTGTACATCATCAAGGAAATTACCTACCGTAGCTTTTCCACTACTAGTCGTTCCTGCAACAAAGAAAAATCTTGTCAGTGTAGATTTTGCTGTATAAACTTTATTTTGAATAATTTTATTCCAGTCTTGATCGTCACTTGAAATTCTTGCTATATAAACACCATCATTATCCTTATTATTATAACACTCTTCAAATTCTTCTTTCTTAGCAATCTTGGTTGTATATTTATCTCTAATTTTACTTGTAATATAGCTAACCAACTGATTCTGTGTTTTTAACTCACTTCCGTTTGCAGCTGTTTTTGCTACTTTTGTCGGCATAATAACCACATACATGGTATCATACTCTTTTGTTGTTGAGTCTGAGTTCTCTCCTCGTGCTCGATGAGATAACCCATAACTTAATTCCTCATTTGCGTAAGTCATTACATCCTGATATAATGCACCCGATTCCTCACAATTTAATTCGGCAAACTGCCCTTTTCCCTGGCCATTTGTTAATGAGTTATCATGATTATTCTTACCACTAGCATCCTTTACATCTCCATGCCAACTATAGCCACTCAGATCGTTAGTAGCAGTTGTAACAATCTCTATATCCGCACCCTCAGAATCAGAATATTGTGATGCTGCATGTGTTCCTGTTGTCTGCCATACACCTCCAAGCTTCTTATAATTCTCATTAGAATACTGCCAGTTGTTTGTGTTTGTATGTCCAGATTTTACAACATTAGGAGTTTCAAAATCACCATTTCGAAGTTCTCTGTAATATTCAACATTATATACTCCAGAAAGAATTTCTTCTGAACCGTCTATAGAAAGACCAACTTGATATTTTACAGATGTCTGAGTATCACTCAATTCTCCATGATCCAGCGCCACATTCATAGTACTTAATTTTGTAGTCGCATCTTCTTCGATATTATATTTATTTTTAGTGACTTTTACTCTCTTAACTTTTTCAAACTTACCATTATTAATACTCTTATACCACGTGTATTTTACATTTTTACTATTTTTTATCTGCGCCTGCAGTGCCTTACTTATCTGTGGTATCAGAGTTCCTGAATCCATCAGATCATCCTTAATACTTAATGGTTCCTGATATAACAGATATATATCAACATTTGTAATTGTGGATGTTTGCCAGTTTTGCCCATCTGTTGAATACTGGATACTCCATGACCCTGATCTATTAGTTCGATCATACGTGCATGTTGCTTTAATATACTTCAGGCTCTCACCATTATATTTATCAATTCTGGCGCCTACATAAGTATAGTTATCAATCTTTTCTGCATACTTCCCTAATTCAACCGAACTTCCAGAATCTACACTTACTGTGTCTCTCTGATTGCACGAAATATCATTGCCTTCAAAATCAACATAATGAACATTTATACTTTTTGAAGCAGTATAATAATAATAACTATACTTCCAAGTAATCGTAAATGTAGAAAAGCTCTCCGTCTCAAACTCAGCCTTCTGGACTTCACCCTCTGCATTTGTTTCTACATTAGCGGTATCGTCCTTAGTCATATCCACAACGGACTCTACATTTCCGTTCTCATCTTCTACGAAGTGCATTACAGAAACAGAAAGATTCTGCTCTGCCGTCTCTGTATCGTCCTGGCTGTTTTCGTCTGCAGAAGCCATTGCCATTGTTGCGGCATCTGCTTCCTTCACTTCATCCGGAGCAGTTGCATTCTGATACTCCATGGAAACTTTAACCTTTCCTTCTTCCGGATTGATCTTGTTTCCTTCGCTGTCCTGGAAGTAGATATCGTAGGCAAGGAAACCGGCGATAGAATAATCTTCGTTCTCGGCTTTCTTTTCAAGTCTGTTAGCTACATCTGCATACTGGTCAGAACCTTTCTCGATCGGAGTCACAACAAACTGTGCACCCTCCGGAATAACGCCCTTCGCTGCTGTTGCAGTTACAACTACATTACCAACTTCCTGGGAATAAGAAACTTCTTCGCTTTCCAGAACATCCTCGACTTCTTCTGCCTCATCACTGCTGTCAACAACCTGTGCCATATCACTTCTTATGTAAGCCTCGGTTCCTTCCCAGGAAACCTTGTACCAGGTTGCTCCGTCCTCTGCTGTTACGGTATCCAGAAGTGTGAGCTGTGTTCCTGCGTTTACAGTTGCCAAAACCTCTGCCTCGATAGATGGACTGACACGAAGATTCGTATCGTCTCCCAGAACCTCGATCAGGCTTGTCTCACCATTCTCATCTGCTGCCGGAACCTCATCCGGGCTCGCAATATCCTCTGCCGGTTCTTCCACCACATCCGGATCCTCTGCCGGCGCTTCGGTAGGTTCAGCATCCGGATTCTCCGCTGGCTCCTCAGAAGGCTCTGCATCAGGAGTTACCTCCGGATTTTCTGCTGCCGGTGTCTCAGCTGCATCCTGCTCAGGCTCGTCCGAAATATCCATTCCGTCCGTAAGCTCCTCTGATGCGATAGACACCTCGTCCTCATTACCGGAAACAGCTTCCGCCTCGACATCTGCTGTCTCAGGAGAATCCCACATAACGGCAAAAACAGCTGCGTTGCCAGTCTCAACCTGAAGTGTCTGGATCTGTTTGCCCTCGTTGACATTCAGAACCTTCAGATCCTCGTTGGCCTGTAAGGTGTTAACATCAGTATCACCGGTACTGCTGTTATAATGAAGCTTCTCAACGGTTACACTCGTGCTGGCTGCATCGGTAAGCTCCGGTGCTGCCGGTGTCTTGTACTCAAAAGTTACTCTGACTCTGCCGTTCGGCTCGACTCTGTTTCCGTCGCCATCAGCAAAATACACATCATACGCAAAAAAACCTCTCAGGCTGCTGCCCTTGTCTGTAGCTGCTGCTGAAAGCTTCTGAGAAACTGTATCATAAGATACGGATGAATTCTCGTTTACGCTGTCAGCCTTCAATGCTGTATTCTGCGGAAGAGCTCCGTCCTCCAGTGCCTCTGCTGTTACTTTAACAGAATCATTTTCATATGTAAGCGTCGATTGCTGCGCCTGTTCCGTTTCCTCCTGGTCAGCGCTGCTTACATCCGGTGTCGATTCTTCGGCCGCTGGTTCAGATGTAAATTCGCCATCTGTAAATATATCCTCCGTTCCATCTCCGAACGCCTCACTCGCGGAGATCGTATATGCACTCGGCATACAGGATACCATCAACGCCAAAGCCACCATAAATGCCAGGAGTTTTCTGATCTTATTATTCCTTAATTTCTTCATACCTTTCCCGCTTTCCTGTGTGTGCATTAACGTGTACTGTATTTCTTATTACTTTACTTCTGTTTATATTCCTTTCTCTTAAAAAAGCTTCATGTTTTTAGCCGGTGAGTAAACAGGTTACACCTTTACAATATTTTACCCTTATGTGATTGTAGTGTCAATATACCAGGCATTTTTGGTAAGGATACTGACATTATCAGATGCTATCGAAAATCAGTCTTCAACTCCTCCTTCTTAACTTACTCGTTCACTGGTTCTTTTCGCCTGATTTTTCAATAAAATCTGACTATTCGTGGTATTTATTATACAACACTAATAATTGTTTTGTAAGGCACTTTTTTTCATAAAAAAGTGCCTCTGTCACTATTTTAACATAAATTTCTTCAGCTCATCCCGCTTCTTGACATTCAGCTTGCAAAAGATATCCGTAAGATAATGCTTGACAGTATTAACGGAAATCCCCAGATGCTCTCCTATCTCCTTATTGCTCCATCCCCCACTTGCCAGCATGGCAATAGAAAACTCCATCGTCGACAGCTCCCCCGTAACCTTTCTCCGGTTTTCCGGATTATGAAGCGCCATCCAGCCCCTGCTGAAAGAAATCACCCCTTTCGTGATACGCTGATACGCCTCCGGATCTCGATTCCGGATACAAGCCTCGACCAGCCCCCCGCAAAAGCCCATGATGCTCAATAAAAGGCTCCAGAAACCCATCCATCTTCGCCAGCTCCCAGCTCCGGAGCATCTCCTCCTGCGCCTCCTGCTTATGCTTCCGATTGATCGCACACACCGCCATCATACAGTGGATATACGTCATACTGATCGGATACGACCTATCCGCCATAAACAAAGCAGCCTTCCCCATCCCATAAGCACTCCATATCTCCCCGTTAAGATAAGTATGGTGCGCCATCACATACGTGGCAAAAAGCCTCAGCCCCTCAGGAAGCATCCTGCTGTACTCCCCAAAAGCAGGCATCCCATCCGTAGGCAGATGAAGCAAAACCGCCCCCACATACCCCGCCAGAAGACAGGACGCATAAACATCCGCAGGAACCTTTTTCTTCATAGCCAGCTTCAAACAGGACTGGATTCCCTCCATCCCCCGCTTAGCCGCCGCCACATTCCCCAGCGTCAGATTAGAATACCCATACAAAATACACGCCGAAAGCCGCAGCTCAATAACCCTGCTGGACAGATACCCCCTCGTGATCTCACAACACTCCTCAGCCCGCCCCGTAAAATAAAAAAGCTCAGCCCGCGCAATATTCCTCAAATCCACATCCACAAACCCCTCAACAACCTCCCGAGCCCTCCCAGGCTCAAAAGACGAATTCAAAAGCGGCAAAACCATATAATCACACAAACAACCCACTCCCCTTCCAAAACCCAGGCAGCCCCCAAAAAGACCACCCTCAAAACCAGACCAACACAAACATCCGAAGCCATCACACAGCCCGCAGCAACACACATCCGAAGCTCACACAGCCCCCGCAGCAACACACAGCCGCAGCTCTTCACTCAAGCCACTCATCTGCACACATCCAAAGCTCACACAGCCCCTGCAGCAACACACATCCGTAGACCTTCTCTCAAGCCTCTCATCTGCACACATCTAAAGCTCACACAGGCCCTGCATCAACACACATTCGCAGCTCTTCTCTCAAGCCTCTCATCTGCACACATCCGCAGACCTTCTCTCAAGCCTCTCATCTGCATACATCCGCAGCTCTTCTCTCAAGCCTCTTATCTGCACACATCCAAAGACCTTCTCTCAAGCCTCTCATCTGCACACATCCAAAGACCTTCTCTCAAGCCTCTCAAAAAAGTCACCATAACTCCAGATATCAATCAACCAATCAGGCCAACCATCTTTTTCCATAATTATAATCCAAAATCCCCCAAAAATAAATTTAAATATTACACAAAAACTCCACAAAAAACACCACAACACATCCACCCCAGCGCCGATGCCACCCCCTTCGTCAAACCACAAGGAAACTCAGCCTTTGCAGCCATCCAGCGCAGCGCTGATGGCCCATCACCTCCCGGCAAACCACCACCCCTCACACCCCCAAAAAACAGAACGGACAGACTGCCAGCGGGACGGCTGCATGGTCGGGACCCGGTGCGTCGG
>ENA-OUQP01000347-OUQP01000347.1-human-gut-metagenome-genome-assembly--contig:-NODE-347-length-45807-cov-5.186506_pt1 | contig 45807 bp, 38 predicted proteins | sample MGYA00237951_ERZ548836 | MGnify/ENA primary metagenome ERZ548836 (study PRJEB26490, sample SAMN05194702) | human gut metagenome | biome: terrestrial biome; feature: human-associated habitat; material...
CTCGTAGGCACCCGAGTCGACCGTGCCCTGCGTGGCAAGCACGCCAACGCGACGCGAGCGGGTGGCCTGAATCGCGGCGCGAGCGCCCGGCTCGATCACGCCGATGACCGGGACCTTGAGCGCGCGCTGGATGACATCGAGACCGGCGGCCGTGGCGGTGTTGCACGCAATGACGACGAGCTTGACGTCATGGCGCTCGAGCCAGCGGCCAACCTGGCGCACGAATAGGCGAACCTCCGCCTGGGGACGCGGGCCATAGGGGCATCGCTTGGTATCGCCAACGTAATAAATCGACTCGGCCGGGAGAAGCGACGCGATGCAGCGGGCAACGGTAAGGCCGCCAATGCCAGAGTCAAAGATGCCAATGGGCTTATTGTTCTCAGATGCGATGGCCGCGCGAGGCGACGTCACGGCTGCGGGATCGAACCCGTCATCGAGAACGCTCATGGACTCGCTCCCCTCTCACCGGGACCGACGGGATCCGGAGCCGGTGGCGGCATATGAAAAAAGGCCGGAGACAATGCCTCCGGCCTGCGGTTACATGGTGGGCGATGAGGGATTCGAACCCCCGACCTTGTGCGTGTAAGGCACCTGCGCTAGCCACTGCGCCAATCGCCCGCAGGCATGGGAAGTGTAGCACAGGACAGCCCACAGCTCACTCCACCACGGCATGCTCACGACCCGTCGCCCCCACGGTGCGCGACCAGCCCGGCCGAGACGCGACCCGCCACCCCCAGCGATGCGTGTGTAGCCCGCCATCCCCTCGGCGCGCGACCGGCCCGGCTCACCGCACTCGTCGCCCTTCTATCTCGCCCACAACCGTCCCTCCATCGCGCGCCGCGTATACTTGGAATGTTGAATACGCGCCGGCACAGCCCGGCCGCACGTTAGGAGACGTCTCATGACCAGCGCCACCACCCTGCTCGAGCTCTGTGACCTGCTCGATGCCAACGACATTCTCGTAAGCGGCATTCCCGAGGAGGCGGACGCGAATGTGACCGGAGCCGCCTGCGACTCGCGCTGCGTCCACAAGGGCAACGTCTTCTTCTGCAAGGGACGCGCCTTCAAGCCCGCCTTCCTCACCTCCGCCCTCGAGACGGGCGCCATCGCCTACATCTGCGACCCGGACCACGCCGAGGAGCTCGCTGCCACCGCGCCTTCCGCGCCCGCGATCGTGACCAGCGACATGCGCCGCGCCATGGCCCTCATCTCCGCCGCCGCCTTCGGCAGGCCCGACCTCGACGTCCCCCAGGTGGGCATCACGGGCACCAAGGGCAAGTCGACCACCGCGTACATGCTGCGCTACATCATCGACGCCGAGAACGGCGAGAAGACCTGCGGCATCATCGGCTCTATCGACACCTATGACGGCGTCGAGGACATCGAGTCCACAAACACCACGCCCGAGGCGCCCGACCTCTGGCGCCACCTCGCCAACGCCCGCGAACACGACCTCTCCGCCATGGTGATGGAGATCTCGAGCCAGGCGCTCAAGTATGACCGCAGCCTCGGGCTCTCGCTCGACGTCGCGGCGTTCCTCAACATCGGCGCGGATCACATCTCCGCCGTCGAGCACCCCACCTTCGAGGATTACTTCGCCAGTAAGCTCAAGATCTTCTCCCAGTGCGACAACGCCGTGATTAACCTCGGCACCGCCCACCTCGAGCGCGTCCTCGACGCGGCGCGTGCTGCTGGCGTCGAGAGCATCGTCACCGTCTCGACCTCTGGCGCCGATCCCGTCGAGTGCGGCAGCTGCGACATGGTCTACCCGGACATCTGGGCGACCGATATCAAGCCCCTGGGCACTCAGCTCACCTTCGTCGCCCACGGCACGGATGCCCCCAAGGAAAACGGCGAGCGCGTCGAGTGGCAGCTCCCCGTCACCATCAACTTCCCCGGCCTCTTCAACGTGGAGAACGCCCTCGTCGCCACCGCCTGCGCCAAGCTGCTCGGCGTGAGCGACACCGCCATCGTAGCGGGCCTCGCCACCTGCCGCGTTCCCGGCCGCATGGAGCTCATCGGCAAGCCGGATTCCAAGGTGCTCTGCGTCGTCGACTACGCGCACAACACCCTCTCCTACCAGAAGTTCTTTGCGTCCATGACCGAGGAGTTCCCTGGCAGGCGCATCATCGCCCTCATCGGGGCGCCCGGCGGCAAGGCGTTCGAGCGCCGTGTCGAGCTCCCGCGCGAGGCCGCTCGCTGGGCGTGCCACATCGTCACCACCGAGGAGGACCCGGCGCACGACTCGAACGAGGAGATCTGCCGCGAGATGGACGGCAACGTGCCCGAGGGCGCCACGCTCGCCGATGGCACTCCCGTGACGCACGAGTACGTGCTCGATCGCGAGGAGGCCGTCGCCCGCTGTCTCGATGTCGCCCTTGGCTACGAGGAGCCGTCGCTCGTCTGCCTGCTTGGCAAGGGCGACGAGACGCTCATTCACCGCGGTGACGAGTTCCAGACGATGGTGCCCGACGGCAAGGCATTCGAAAACGCTGCCGCCGCACGCGGCATCGAGCTCTAGGGGGATGGGCATGGCTGGCTACCTCACGTTTCCGGAGCGTCCCACCGGTGAGCTCGCCGAGCGCCTGCGCAATGTCCGCTACGTCATCACGGACGCGGACGGCACCATGTTCACGGGCGCCAAGGCCACGGTGAACTCCGCTGGGGAGCCCTGCGCAGACCTCGTCCAGACGTTGGTCGAGCTCACACGCGCCGGCGTCTCCGTCATCCCGTGCACCGGCCGCAACCGCGCCTTGATCATGGAAGACGCCCGCGTGCTGGGATTTCCCGGCTGGATTGCAGAGATGGGCGGCGTGGTGTGCACCAAGCAGGCCAGCCAGCCCGAGTGGCACTACTTCTGCGGACGCATGCCGTATGACGAGACCTGCGGCAAGACCCCACACGACGTGATCTGGGAGACCGGCGTCATCGATGCGATGCTCGAGCGTTGGCCCGGCCATCTCGAGACCTACCACGATAACGGCATCGGTTTCGAATACCGCGAGGTCACCATCGCCATGCGCGGTGACGCGCCCGAGGAGGATATGCAGGACATGCTCGACCACTGCGGTCTGCCCCTGTACCTCTCTGACAACGGCATGGTCGACCACATCTCCGGCGATACGACCCTCAATGTCGACCGCGCGAACCCCCAGGGCATTCACACGTACCACATCACGCCGGCTGGCGTGAGCAAGGGCACCGGCATCCTGCGCTTTATCGAGCTCGCGGGCCTGGCTCCCGAGGAGGTCCTCGGCGCGGGCGACTCCCCGGCAGATTGCGTGATCGCAGACGCCGTGGGCACGTTCCTGTTCATGTGCAACGGCCTGAGCCACGACCGCGCGGAGGAGGAAATTGCCGCTCGCGACAACATCCTCGTCTCTACGAAGCGCTCGACCGACGGCTGGGTCGCCGCCATGCGCGGCCTGCTCGCCGCAAAGGAGTAGCTACTCACGCGCGTTCGCGGGGTCGCGCGCATCCACCCGGCCCCACAACAGCCCGGCGCACGTAACAACCCGGCGCCCCGCAACAGCCGGTGCCCCGCGCCAGCCTGATGCCCGCAACAGCCCGGCGCCCCGCGCATCAGACGCCAACGCCTACCTCTTGTAAGGAATCCGGCCCGATTCTGGCCCCAAACCCTTACAAGAGGTAGGCGTTGTGCTTTGCGGCGACTCGGCGTCGGCAAGCCCGCGGTCCCCGTTCTGCCGCGACGCGCCGCCGGCGAGCCCGCGGTCCCGCCCCGCGCCCCCGCGGCGCGCTGGCGCGGTGCCGCAGCCGACACGGAGCGCTCGTGGCCGGCACGCGTCCCGGGACATGAGAAGGCCCGGTACGGGCATCGCGGGGCAAGCCATCCGCCGCGCATGGCGCGGGGAGCCTTGCGTGCGACGCCGTACCGGGCCTCACTCAAGCCAGTTCGCTAGGAAGCGAAATTAGAAATCGATGTCCGTGTCGTAGTAGCAGGCCTTGAGAATCTTCTCGAAGTCGGCAGCCTTGGTCTCACGCGGGTTCTCCGGCGTGCAGGCGTCCTGCTCGGCGTTCGCGGCGATCTCGGGGAGCTTCGCGAGGAACTCCTCCTCGGAGACCATCTGCGGGTTCTCAGCGTCGACCTTCACGCCACCGTTCGCGTAGTCCTTGATGGACTGCGGAATGTTGAGCTGGTCGTTGAGATCGCGGATCTTCTGGACGAGCGAGGCGATGAGCTCCTCGTTGGTCTCGCCGGGAAGGTGCAGGACCTCCTTGGCGACGTAGGCATAGCGCTCGGCGGCACGCGGGTCCTTGGAGTTCCACTGGATGACCTTGCCGAGATACATGGCGTTGGCGGCACCGTGGATGATGTGACCGTTCTCGAAGGCGGCACCGGTCTTGTGAGCCATGGAGTGCACGATGCCGAGGAGGCCAGAGGAGAAGGCGATGCCGGCGATGCACTGAGCCTCGTGCATGTGCTGACGGGCCTCCTTGTCGCCCTCATAGGACTTCGGGAGCCACTCGACGATCTCGCGGATGCCGTGGAGGGCGTTGGCGTCGGTGAACATGGAAGCGAAGGTCGAGACGTAGGCCTCCATGCAGTGGGTCAGGGCATCCATGCCGGTGTGGGCGCAAAGCTTGGCAGGCATGGTGTAGGTGAGCTCGGGGTCGACGATGGCGACGTCAGGGGTGATGTTGAAGTCGGCCAGCGGGTACTTGATGCCCTTGGCGTAGTCCGTGATGACGGAGAACGCGGTGACCTCGGTAGCGGTGCCGGAGGTCGAGGAGATGGCGCAGAAGTGGGCCTTCTGACGCAGCTCCGGGAAGGAGAACGGCTGGATGATGTTGTCGAAGGACTCCTCGGGGTACTCGTAGAAGACCCACATGGCCTTGGCGGCGTCGATCGGGGAGCCACCACCGAGGGCGATAATCCAGTCAGGCTGGAACTCGCGCATGGCCTCGGCACCCTTCATGACGGTCTCGATGGAAGGATCGGACTCGACGCCCTCGAACAGCTTGACCTCGAAGCCGCCGTCCTCAAGATCCTTCTGGATGTCCTGCAGGAAGCCGCCGCGACGCATGGAGCCGCCGCCGCTGACGATGATGGCCTTGGAGCCCTTGAGGTTCTTCACCTCGTGACGAGCGCCCTCGCCAAAGTAGAGGTCACGCGGATTGGTAAAACGACCAGCCATAACGATCCTCCAAATCAATCTCCGGTGGAATGCCACCGGTATCCGACGGCAAGAACCGCCGGCTTTTCCCAGAAGACAGGCGATATCCCCATGCCTGCCACGCATGCGGCGAACGCGAATCCCCTTCGCATGGACGCCACAGGGTTAGGCCCGTTCTGCTCGAACGTGGCTCTCAATAAGCCACAGATCGAAGGAGCCAACCATGTGGAAGTTTATCCGGCGGACGGTTTCTCCAAACGCTGTTTTCCGTAAGCGTGGAGTAATGACCGCCCGCGGAAATTCTCAATCCGTCGATTTACAAGACGGATTGACCTCGTTCCGGTAGACAATTAAATGCCAGCTCAAAGGGGTTGTTCATTGATTCATGTACAACTTTGGACCTCGAACGGGGTCCAAGCAGGCTCGGCGCTATAGCCCAGACTCAGCAATCGCAGAGACGGCTTCGCGGATGACCGCAGGCGGCTGCACGAGCGCCATACGCACGAAGCCCTCCCCCGCGGGACCGAAGCTGGCACCCGGCGTCACGATGACACCGGCCTTCTCCATAAGCTCTAGCACAAACTGCATCGAATCCGTGCGCCCATGCGGAAGGCGCGCCCAGACGAACATCGAGCCATGCGCGTTGGGGCGTTCCCAGCCGATTGATTCCAGGCCATCGCACAGGGCATCGCGACGCTCCTGGTAGAGCAGCTCCTGGGTGCAAACGGAATCGCGCGGACCCGCGAGCGCGGCGATGGCGGCTCGCTGGATGGGCAGGAACATGCCGTAGTCGCACTGGCCACGGAGCTTACGCGTCGCGGCGATGACGTCGGGGCGGCCGATGAGGAAGCTCACGCGGGCGCCCGTGACGTTGAAGGACTTGGAGAGGCTGAAGAACTCGACGCCAACCTCAGCTGCACCGGGGTTCTCAAAGAAGCTATGGCCCTCGCCACCATCGAAGATGATGTCGCTATAGGCATTGTCATGGACGATCAGGAGGTCATGGGCGCGGGCAAACTCGATGATCTGGGCGTAGTTCTCCGGCGTGCCCACCGAACCAACGGGGTTTGCGGGCAGAGAAACCACCATGTACTTCGCACGGTCCGCGACGGCAGGGTCGATGGCGGAGACATCCGGCAGGAAGCCGTTCTCCTCCGCAAGCGGATAGAAGGCGAGGTCGGCTCCGGCAATAAGGGCAGAGGCGCGGAAGAGCGGATAGCAGGGGTCGGGCACAAGCACGAGGTCGCCCTCGTCGAGGAGGGCCTCCGCCATGCGGCCCATGCCCTCCTGCGTTCCGTTCACGCTCATGATTTGGTCGGAGGTGAGCCCGGTAACGCCGAAGCGGTCTGCGTAGTAGTCGATGACGGCCTGGGTGAGCTCGGGAAGATCTGCCAAGGCATACTTCCAGTTCTCGGAATCCTTGGCGGCTTCGATAAGAGCGTTCTTCACATGCGCGGGCGGCTCGAAGTCCGGCGTACCCACAGAAAGGTCGATAACCGTGCGGCCCGAAGCCTCGAGCTCGCGGCGGCGAGCGTTGAGCGAGGCAAAGACCTCGCTGCCGAACCGGTCGAGACGCTTCGAGAATTGCATGGGAACCTCCGTCGCTGGGCACGACGCGCTTTCAGGCGCATTTTTGTGACCTGCGATTGTACGTCGGAGTTCGCCGGACTCTCGGCTTATTTCTCGAGACTTTCCAGCATCGCAACACAGGCGGCGGAAACGTCGCGGTAGGTGTCATCGAAATTGTGAGTCCACCAGGGGTCGGCGACGTCACGCACGGAACCATCGTGCATGCGGGCGCGAGGACGCAACGGAGAATCCTCGGGAACGAAGGAGAGGAGCTTCACGCACTTGCCTTCCGGATCGCCCGAGAAGATGCGGTTAAGATCGCGGCCGTTGCTCGAGTCCATGTAGACGATGTAGTCCCAATCCGCATATTCGCTGGCCCGAATGAGGCGAGCGCGGTGATGTCCCACGGGAACGCCAACCTCATTTAGCTTGTTGACCGTGCCGTAGTGGGGCGGATTGCCAAGCTCTTCGTCACACGTGCCGGCGGAGTCGATCACGAACTCACCCTCGCGCCCCGCGCGACGGACGAGGTCCTCCATAACGAACTGAGCCATGGTCGAGCGACAGATGTTACCGAGGCAGACGAACAGGATGCGATGCATGGAGGCACTCCGAGTCTCAGGGTGGGCGGACGGCTGAGCAACCATAGTAACGGATGGAACCCGAGCGCTTGGCAAGCGAGCTCCTCGCGTCTGCCAAGCGTTGTTTTGACAAAGACAGATTAAGCCGCGCGCACGACGCGCCAGATAGCGGAAGCCGTTGGGGCCCCATTGCCTTTAGCTACACAAGGCCCAGCACCGAACGCCCCTCGCTAGTGAGTGCAAAACGAAGTGGCCTAGCACTTGCGACACAGATGAGACCCTGTTCTTCAAGCGTCTTCGCACTTGGCCTGGCGGCCTGCTTGGTAAGCGAAAGATAATCCGCGATCTCGGCAAAGGAGGCATCCGGGAACGCGGCAAACAAATCACGCTGGGCCAAGATATAGAGAATACAGACTTGCCTGTTGGACAACCCGAGCTCACCCGCCATTTCGTTAAGCCTCTTCGAGACATCAGACAGGGCACCCGCACTTCGAGCAAGCTCGGCAAGAAGAGACTCCTGTGCCTTGACGATATACTCTGCCATGCAGATAACGAAGGGCGTTACCTCTCCATGATTCAGTCGCCCTTCGGTTTCCTTAAAGGACCTGTAGTACGGAGCCTTGTTCTCAGCGATAGCCCTCGACAGCGAGAGCGACGTCAGCGGCGAGAGCGGCCGGCTTAGATAGAGCGCCAGGAGATAGCGTCCCGTTCTGCCGTTTCCGTCATAGAAGGGATGAACGTATTCAAAGATGTAGTGGGCCGTAATCGCAGAAATGAGCTCGGGAACCTCGGGGGATTCCGCAAAGGCAATCATTGAGCCCACTGCATCGATGATCGCATTTTCCGGCATCAGACCCTCATGGAGCACCTTGCCGCCACTGCCAATTATCTCTACGGGATTCTTGCGAAAAATCACGCCATCTGGCGCGTTGTCGCCAAGGTCCTCGCCCTCCATAACAAGGTCGTAGATTGCCCTGACTTCACCTGGAGTTGTTGGACGTTCGGGGATATCCGATTCGCTCAGTCCGAGATAAAGCTTGGCAAGCTCGCGAAATCTCCTGTTATTTTCACTTTTTCCAGAATGATTGTCCGCCTCGAGGAGATCATTGATCTGCTTCCTAGTGCTATTAATGCCTTCAATTTCATTTGTGCCGACCACCTCTGAAATTACGAGGTTTCTCACAAGGGACGCCCTTGCAATTCCGGGCAGACCGACAAGAACGTCCGCCAGCTTACGCTCATTGCGCATAACGGTTTCGCACAAGACAGAAAGCTCTCGCGGCATAGCGACGAAAAGCTCTTCCCCTTCAGGAGAATAGACGCCCAGGGAATAGGAAGACTCTGCCTGCCGACGGAGATCGGCACGCGCCTGGTTGTTTTCAAACCTGTCATTCGAAACGTCTTTATAGAAGAGCTTCGAAAGGGACTCGTAGGACATGAAGACCACCTGACTCCACCCATTGAAAGCAATTTGGCTACTCGTTATTTATTGAATTTAGCAATATTTAGAAATTAGACCAGCAATCAATGCTTCTTAATTATTGAAAGCATCTGTTTTCAATAATTACTACTAAGTTATAAAGTTCTAAATTCTGAAATTGTTTGTTTTCAATAAATAAAGATGATCATGATGTCACCCATTGCATGGTTCTTGGCATCCCATTAAGCAACTTAAGGTCAAGGTTCCACTGACAACGCACCCATCTTGCCCCGGTGCCACCCTTTCGCACCGGGGCACTTGCCAATTACGCCGCTTTCCTCTAGCGCCAAGATAAATCGTGCCGCACAGGCTACGCGACGGCACCCTCGATATGGAGGGTGGACCCCGTGCGGCCCGCCTCGACCACGATCTTGCGATCGATGCTGGTGCGAAGCTCATCAACGTGGCTGATGATGCCCACAAGCTTGTTCGAGCCCGAGAGCTCGGTGAGCGTGCGCAGCGCGAGCTGCAGGGACTCCTCGTCGAGCGTGCCGAAACCCTCATCCACGAACATCGTGTCGAGCTCGATGCCGCCCGCGTTCGCCTGCACCACATCGGAAAGACCCAGCGCAAGCGCAAGCGACGCCTTGAAGGACTCGCCGCCAGAGAGCGACGACGCCGCGCGCGGGCGCCCGGTAAAGGAGTCGCGGACGTCGAGGTCAAGACCCGATTGTGCCGCACCCGAACCGCTACGCTGTCCGCTATGGCGGACAAGCTCGTAGCGTCCGTCCGTCATCACGAGCAGACGGCGGTTTGCCGCTGCAAGGACGCGATCGAACCAACGAGCTTGCAGGTACGTCTCGAACGTGATGCGCTCCTTGCCCACGAGGGTTCCGCCTGCGGTCTTGGCGAGAGAGTCGAGCTCACCAAAGCGCGCATTTACCGTCGCAGCGCGATAACCGAGCTCCTCAAGCTGGCGCGCAATCTCCCCGTTTGCCTCACGTCGCCGCTCAGTGCCCGCCTTTTGACGGGCAAGCTCGTTCGCCCTGGCTCGAGCCAGGTTGAGCTGCAACTCGAGCTCATCGGCGGATATGGAATCGTCGACATCGAGCGCGGAGATCTGCGCCTCCAGCGTATTGGCTCGTTCCTCGAGTTTTGAGACCGCAAGCTCTCGATCCGAGAGGTTGCCCCGAGCCGCCTCAAACGCAGAGACAAGGTCCTCGAGTTCACTTCTCATGTCCTCGAGCCGCGCCGATGCCGTCGCCTCGTCCTCGAACGAAAGCCCTTCCGCGAGTGACTCGGCCTTAGCCGTCGCCTGGGCAAGCGCCTGCTTTAGAGACTCCAGTTGAGCGTGGAGCTCGTTTGAGCACCTCTCTGCCTTGGCAATCTCGGTCTCAAGACTCGTCGCCCTGTCGGCAGAGGACACGCGAGCATCCTCGTTTGCCTGGGCGGCACGGCACCCCTCCTTCGCATCCGCAAGCACGAGCTTCGCCTGTTCGAGCCTCTCGTTAGCAACCGAAGCGTCAGCCGTAGACAGTGAGGCAATGAATTGGTCGAGGGCGGATTCCGCGGCGGCGTACGCACGCGAAGCCTGCTCGGCGCTCGAACGCGCGTCATCAAGCGCCGCGGCACTATCCTTTCCCCGCCTTTCGGCAGACTTGATCAATTCGCGCAGCTCAGCAAGATCGGTGAGAGCCTGCTCTGCCTTCGATCTGTCCTCCTTGGCAGCGTCAAGCTGAGTTGCGAGCCTCTTGCCAAGAGACGCGACTTCCTCCGCGGTTCCAACCTGCTCCTGGAGGCGCGCCAGCTCGGCCGCTGAGCCATCCGCCTTTTGACGGGCCGCAGACGCGGCGTTGGACCTAGCATTTGCGGCCTCGCTCGCAGCGTTAAAGGCGGCCTCTGCGTTCTTCACGTCTTCCTCGGCCGGAGCTTCGTCTGCAAGAACGGCAGGGTTGGGATGCTCGATGGAGCCGCAAACCGGACACGGCGCCCCGCTCACGAGGCCTCGCGCGAGGATACCCGCTTGAGCATCCATAAAAGCTCGCTGCACACGAGAGTAGGTACCTCGAGCAGCCTCAAGGGCCTCTCGCGCGGCACGGTATTCATCCTGCGCCTTAGCCAGCGCCCTTTCATCGGCCTGGGCAGCCTTCTCTCTCGCCCGGAGGTCGCGATAATCCTTGCGAGCCTGTTCAACGCGACGCTCGAGGTCTTCCACGAGCGCCCTCGCCCGCGCGGCAGCACCAGAGGCGTCCGAGAACGACGCCTCCCGAGACCTCAGCTCGGACAGCGCAGTCACCGCCGCCCTGGCAGCCTCATTCAAAGATGAGCGGTACTTCTCGGCCTGTTCCGCATCCTTCTTGAGCTCAGCCAAGGCATTCTTGCGTCGCGCGAGCTCCACGCAACCGGCAACAGCTTCTTCTGCATCCTTGACACTCTGGGCAGCAGCTTCTTGAGCCGCCTTAGCCTCAGCAAGCTCCGCGGGAGCCTGAGAGAGATCGGCCGCCTTCTTGCGAGCCTCCACGAGCTCGGACCGCATGGCCCCGAGATTACCCTCCGCCTCTTGCAAATCCCCCTCGGCATCGCGAACCTCCTGCGATGCCTTGCGGACTTCCTCGCGCGCACGATCAAGCTTCGCGTATGACTCGAGCTCACGCGCGAGAACGGTCACGGAATCCGAAAGCTCCTTGCGCCTGGGTCCAGTCTTCGAGCATTCATCGAGCTCCGCCTTCGCCGCCTCGACACTCTCGCGTGCGATGGCGAGCTTTGAGACCGTCTCCTCAAGGGAGGCTTTCGCCGCCCGCACCTGACCAGCACGCTCCGAGAGGGCCGTTAGGGTCTCGACCCGAACCGCGGCGGCAGAGGCTTCTTCCGCGAGCGCGCCGAGAATCGCCTCGTCGGCGGTGTCTTGCTCGGCAATGAGGGCAAGCATGTCCTCGGCATCCGGAACCTCAGAGGCCCCAAGCGCATCACGTCGCTCGCGACGCGTAGACGTGACGGCGTCTCCTGCCTCCTCGCCCTTCTCGACCTCCCCGGCCTCGTCAGAGATCGAAATCATGGGGGCAAGCGCCAGAAGGCGGTTGCGGACCGTCTTGCTGTCATCCTCAAGCTTGTCACGGCGACGCTTGAGCGCCTTCTGGAACTCGTCATAGGGAGCAGTGCCAAATAGCTTGCGCAAAATGGCAGCACGTTCCTTTGTGCCCGCGGAAAGTAGGCGGCGGAAATCTCCCTGGGCAATCATCACGATTTGTGAGAACTGCGACCGATCGATGCCAACTAGCTCCGAGATGGCGGTGTCTACGTCGCGCGTCCCCGTTATGGGAGCGGCCTCCGGCATACGAAGCTCCGCATCCGCGGTCTGTGTCGTCAGGCCGTCACCGCGAAGCTTGGGGCGCTCGTACTCGGGGTTGCGGCGAATCGTGTAACGCTGGCCGCGATGCTCGAACTCGAGCTCGACGAACGTCGGGGTAGCAGCCGAGGCGAAATCGCTGCGCAGGCTACGCGCGGTGCGATCTTGGCCACTGGGAGATCCGAACAGGGCAAACGAGACGGCATCGAAGATCGTGGTCTTGCCGGCACCGGTATCTCCGCAGACGAGGTAGAGACCCGTGGACCCCAAACTCGCGAAATCAACCACGACCTCGCCAGAGTACGGACCGAACGCGCTCATCGTGAGCTTAATGGGTCTCATCTACATCACCTTGATTCGCTTGAGTTCCTCGGTCACGACGGCAAGCTGACCGTCAGAAAGGGGTGCACCATTCTGGCGTTCATAAAACTCGTTAAAGAGTTCGAGGGGGCTTGCTTCGTCAGTAGCGGGAGCGTCATGCGTAGCCAGGCCCTCCGCACGGGTGCGAGCATTGTCATAGGCAACGCTCATGACGTTGGGATAGACATCGCGAAGGCGCGCCATCGCATCAATCGCAGGGTTCTCATCCGTAAGAAGCACGTGCAGATAGTCATGCGAATCCGCCGCGCCAACCACCTCTGGCGAGACAAGGCGATCGAGAGGCCCGCGAATACGCCGCAGGTCATGAAGGGGCCTGAGAGGAACGAGCTCTATCGTGGGAGAATCGCCTGCGGCGCCCAGCTCGACGAGCACGGCGGACTTCTGACCATCCGCCTCGGAGAGCGAATACTTGAGAATCGACCCCGAATACCTAACGCGCTCGCTGCCCACGCGCTGCGGGCCATGGATGTGCCCCAGGGCCACGTAGTCGAAAGACTCAAACACACCGGCGTCAACGTTGTCCAAACCACCCACAGAGACCTCCGAGTCGCAGCGCTCCAGCGTAAAGGCGCCCGCCGTCACAAACTGGTGAGCCACGGCGACGTTGCGCACGGCACCTGCGCCTTCAATGCGTCCCAGGTCACAAGCCTCAACGACCACGCGCATGGCATCTGTGTAGTTCTCAACCGTTGCATCGGGGAAATAGTGGCGAACGGTCGCCGGACGCAGGAAGGGAATAGGCCAGATTCGCACCGGACCCCACTCATCCTCAAGCTCGACGGGATCAATCGAGCCGTTAAAGACGGGAGACACGTACACCCCACGACGTGCGAGCGAGGCCGCCGCATAGCCCACGCGCTCCGCGGAGTCATGGTTGCCAGGAACAACCACGGCCGGCACGTCCGACTGCGCCACCTCATCAAAGAACCAGTCGACCATGGAGACCGCCTCCGAGCTGGGAGAGGGCTTGTCATATAGGTCTCCCGCAAGGAGCAGGGCGTCAACGGTGCCCCCACGCAGCAGGTCTAGGACCTGCGTGAGAATATGGCGCTGATCATCCAACATGGAGAACTCGCACACGCGCTTGCCGATGTGCAGGTCTGCGATGTGAAGAAGTCTCATGGTGTCTCCCGGTATGAGCAGGGTGGATGTCATCGATTAGTGATTGTACGGTTATATGCGGACATTAAGGACGCGCCTTACGGGACGTCCCATAAGGTCATTCGGCATCAACACCATCTTGGTATGGTGGCGCCGCGCACCATTGCCACACATATTTGAGGAATGGCTACCTGCACGCACCGCCTCACAAAAGAGAATTACTCAAGCGAGCTCTCGCGTCGCATGCGCATGCTCCGATTCAAGAGCGGATACACGCAAGAAGAAGTGGCGCAACGAGCTGGCATCTCCACGTACACCTATCAAAAGTTTGAAAAGGGCGAGTCGCGTCCGGGCCATCCGATGAACCCGACGCTTTCGACCCTCATCGCCCTTTCAGACGTCTTTGACATCGACGTGCGCGACCTCTTTACTGTCGACTATGATGCCTTTAGTCCCGTTGACGGGGAGGAGACTCCCGCCGGGGCTTCGGATACCTTGACGGACGCGTCTCAGAGTAACGCGCAAAATCACAGCTAATACGCCTGAGTGGCCCAAGCCCCAGGCAGCAAAGGGGCTCGCATGTACGGTCTTCAGGCCGAGGCGCACTTCGACGGCGCCCACTTCCTCACCAACTATTACGGCAAGTGCGAGAACCTCCACGGCCACCGCTGGCGTGTCGTAGCGACCATCGAGGTTGAGAATCTGCAAGATGGCACGAACGGCGAAGGCACCCTGAGAGACGACGGCACCGTCACGAATGATGGCACCATGCGCGACATGGTCGTCGACTTTGGCGTGTTCAAGCGTATTGTCGCCGAAGTCGCCGACGAGCTTGACCACACCTTCCTTGTGGAGGAGGGCTCGCTTGCGCCCGCAACCGTCGCCGCCCTCGAAAGCGAAGGCTTCACGCTCACCATGCTGCCGTTCCGGACCACGGCCGAAAACCTCGCCCGCTGGTTCTTCGATCGCCTTGCCGAGCGCAACCTCCCCATCTCCCAAATCGAGGTTGACGAGACGCCCAACAACCGTGCCTTCTATGCCCGCGAGGGGCATGTGGGAAGGTAGCTACCTGCGGTTTATTCGCCCACATCGAACAAGCCGTGGCGTCATTGTGAGCTCCCCGTTCGCAGCTACTTAGTGTCCGCAATCCGTTGCATCATGGGTTCGAGAGATACGAACAATTGTTTGCACGGAGGCGAGGCATGAACACATTTTGCAGCACGGTGGGCATCGACCCCTCGACCGCGCGAGACCCGTCGGATACGGGCCACGTCTACCTCTGCATCGACCTCAAGAGCTTCTACGCCTCTGTCGAATGCGCCGATCTAGGGCTTGACCCCTTTGAGGAGAATCTCGTCGTAGCAGACACGAGCCGCGGCCCCGGCACCATCTGCTTGGCCCTCTCCCCCGCCATCAAGGCCTGCGGCCTTTCGGGCAGGCCACGCCTTTTCGAGATACCGCCCAATATCCGTTACCGGGCAATTAGACCGCACATGCGTCGCTATATGGAGGTCTCAGCGCAAATCTATGGCATATACCTGCGCTTTATTGCCAAGGAAGACATTCATGTCTACTCAGTCGACGAGTGCTTCATAGATGCCACGCCCTATCTCTCCCTCTACGGGACGGATGCCATGGGTCTCGCCCGCATGCTAATGGATGCCGTCCGCGCCGAGACGCACATCTGCGCCACGGCGGGCATCGGCACCAACCTCTTTCTCGCGAAGGTCGCGCTCGACATCCTGGCCAAGCACGAGGAGAGCCACATCGGCATGCTCGACGGCGAGCGCTTCCGCCGCCTCATTTGGTACCACCGTCCCATAACGGACATCTGGCAGATTGGCCCGGGCATCGCAAGGCGCCTCGCGCGCTATGGCGTCTATGACCTTGCCGGCGTTGTACTCATGGACGAGCCCCTGCTCAGGCGCGAGTTTGGCGTCAACGCGCGCCACCTTATGGAGCATGCGCGAGGCATCGAGAATTGTTCAATCGAGCAAATCCAGGCCTACGAGCCAGAGCGACACTCCATCAGTACGGGACAAGTGCTCACGCGCCCCTACACAACGGATGAGGCCCTCACCATCGTCCGCGAGATGGTCGACGAGGCCGTGCTCGACCTCGTGGGCAGTCGCCTCGCCTGCGGGCACGTCTCGTTATGGGTTGGCTACGAGGTTGACCATGCGGAATGGGAGATCGCGATGATGCGGCGCGGCCCCCATGCGGCCACTTCCCACAAGCTCTCGGCCCACACCTGCTCGCGAGAGGCCCTTATGGGTGAGCTAGAGCGCATGTACAACGACGTGGTCGATCCCGCCCGCAAGGTAAAGCGCCTCACCATCGGCTTTGGCGACCTCATAAGCCAGGAAGAGGCAGAGGTCACACTCTTCACAGACCTCGAGGCAGAGGCGGCAGAGCGGCGTCTCGCCGAAGCGGCGCTCGCGGTAAAGAGCAGATTCGGCAAGAACGCGCTCGTGCGTGGCAGGAGCCTGCGCGACGAGGCAACGGGCATGGAAAGGAATGCTCAGGTGGGAGGCCATCATGCATAGGATGTACGCGACAAATGACGCCACGCGTAATACGGACGCCGCACAGTTCATGCCATTTGCGGCCCTCACGGGCTTCGAGGAGCTGGCGGCCGAGCAAGCGAACGCGGGCGAGGCAAGGCGAACCCTCACGGAGGAGCACGCCGAAGAGATATCGCGGATGCTCGTACGGCTACGCAAAGGTGATGTGATAGAGGCCACCTACTACGGGCGCGACCGCTATCACACCACGATTGGCAAGGTTCGCCAGGTAGACAGCACGTTTCGCATGCTCATACTAATTGGGGAAGGAGGCCAGCCCGACGCGCGCATCCTATTCGAAGACATCTGGAACCTTCGCCCGGTGGCGAGCTAAGAATGGTTCCGCCAACTACAACAGCGCGCGAATCTCCGCGAGCGAGGTGGCGAAATGGATGCCGCGCTGGCGCTCATGGGTGGAGAGCCCCATCTCGATCATGAGGGCCAGCTGCGAGGCGAGCGCATCGTAGAAACCGCCGAGGTTATAGAGGATGCACGGGGCGTCGAGGTGGCCCAGCGCGACCTCACTCATGACCTCCGCAATCTCCTCAAGCGTGCCCGTACCACCGGGAAACGCCACAAACGCGTCGCCGAGCTCAATCATCGTGGCCTTACGCTCGGCCATCGTCTCGGTAACGATGAGACGCGTGAGCTCGTCGTACTGGAACTCGCGCTCGATGAACTCGCGCGGCTCGACACCCGTCGCCTCGCCGCCCGCCGCGATAACGCTCTGAGCAAGCTCGCCCATGAGCCCGCTCTTGGAGCCTCCGTAGACCAGCGCGTTACCAGACTCGCCAATCCACGCGCCAAGCTCTCGCACCGCGGTCTTGAGCGCCGGGTCCCTGCCCTCGCTCGCGCCCAGGTAGACCGTGATATTCATAAGCGTCCTTTCACAAAAGCAAAGCGGTGGCCGGCTAAAGCGCACGGCCACCGCCTCATCGGAAATCAAACTGTTCAGGGGTTCGTTCGCCCCTAAACGCAATCGCCATGGAACACGCCACGGCATTCGAACTTCGGGCTTCGGGCTTCGGGTATCGAGCTTCGGGCTTCGACCCTCGAGCCTCGGGTATCGAGCTAGAACGTAACGTTGCCAAACTCATTGAGCGTGAGGCCCTCGTTGTGGTCCACGGCATAGTCAAGGTTCCACTGGCTCGTGAAGAGCAGCAGCTTGCCCCCGCGCATGTCCTCGACGCGGCAGGTGTCGCGCGTGAGGTTGAGGGCGCGGACGGCCTTCTCGTCCATATCGCCATCAATCCAGCGAAGCATCTGGTACGGAAGGGCCTGACGATAGACCTCGACGTGATACTCGCTCTTGAGGCGCTGCTCGAGGACCTCGAACTGGAGCACGCCCACAACACCGACGATGACGCTCTCCATGCCAGCGCCAAGCTCGCGGAAGATCTGGATGGCACCCTCCTGGGCAAGCTCCTCCATGCCCTTCACGAACTGCTTGCGCTTGAGAGTGTCGACCTGCGAAATGCGCGCGAAGTGCTCGGGCGAGAAGGTGGGGATGCCAGAGAAGCGCACGGGAGGCTTGCCGGTGCACACCGTGTCGCCAATGGAGAAGATGCCCGGGTCAAACAGTCCGACGATATCGCCGGCATAGGCCTCGTCCACGATGGCGCGATCGTCGGCCATCATCGACGTACCCGTGGCGAGCTTGAGCGAGCGCTCGCCCTGCACGTGGTAGGCGGTCATGCCGCGCTCGAACTTACCCGAACAAATGCGCACGAAGGCGATGCGGTCGCGGTGGTTCTTGTCCATGTTCGCCTGGATCTTGAACACGAAACCGCTGAAGTCGTCACGCGTGGGAGGCACGGGCTCGCCCGTAAGGCAATCCGTGTAGGCACGCGGAGCCGAGGTGAGGCGCAGGAATTCCTTGAGGAACGGCTCGACGCCAAAGTTGGTGAGGGCAGAGCCAAAGAACGCGGGTGACAGCTTGCCGCAGGCGACGGCATCGAGGTCCAGCTCGTCACCGGCGCCGTCGAGAAGCTCAATGTCATCCATCAGAGCACGGTGGTTCTCCTCGCCGATTAGCTCGTCCATGGAGGGGTCGCCGAGCTCGGCCTCGATCTCCGCAACCTTTTTGGTAGCGTTGGCACGGCCCTCGCCCTCAAAGGCGATAACGTGACGGGTCTGGCGATCGAAGACGCCGCGGAAGTTGCGGCCGCTGCCGATAGGCCAGTTCATAGGATACGTATTGATGCCGAGAACGTTCTCGATCTCCTCCATGAGCTCGAAGGGATCGCGCGCGTCATGGTCGAGCTTGTTGACGAAGGTGAAAATGGGGATGTGACGCAGAGTGCAGACCTTGAAGAGCTTCTTGGTCTGAGCCTCGACGCCCTTCGCGCCATCGATGACCATGACGGCAGCGTCTGCCGCCATGAGGGTTCGATAGGTGTCCTCGGAGAAGTCCTGGTGGCCAGGGGTGTCGAGGATGTTGACGCAGTGTCCCTCATAGGTGAACTGGAGCACCGAAGAGGTGACGGAGATGCCGCGCTCCTTCTCGATGTCCATCCAGTCGGAGACCGCGTGCTTCGAGCTGCTCTTGCCCTTGACCGAACCGGCGGTCTGAATGCTGCCGGTGTACAGGAGGAGCTTCTCGGTAAGGGTGGTTTTGCCGGCGTCCGGGTGCGAGATGATCGCGAACGTGCGGCGCGAGGAAATCTGGTCTTCAAGGAAAGACATGCAATTGTTCCTTCATCGTGCGGTTTTGACTCGAACATTGTAGCGAGAAGCAGGGATAACGGCGCGCCGAATGCCGCGAGGCACCCGCAACGCGCCCGCTCGCCCCAGTATCTTCACGTGAGGCGAATCGGTTCGTCAGGCAAGGGCAGTTATCACCCCGTCAGGCGAACGGGGCATCTTCCTCAAATGCTATTCCTCGCCAGCGGTCGCCCCGGCGGCGCGACGCGCGTATTCGAGATAGCCGGACACACTGTAGTGGTCCGCCCCATCGCTGGCGGAATTGCCCGAGCCACCAACAACCCCCAGGTAGCCACCGTCGACCTGACCACCGTCAGAGTTGACCACAAGAGCATACCAGTGGCCAAACTCATGCTTGGGCTTACGCAGCTGGCAGGCAAGCGTCAGCTTCGTGTCGCCCTCCTGGCGATAGAAGACGCCGGCGCGGCGAAGGGTCTCGAGGCGCTCTCCATCCATCCAGAAGCACATGAACGGAGTCTCGAACGCATCCGTGAGAGTGCCCGCCATGCTGTTGTACACATAGCAGAACAGCGCCCGCTCCCTGCCACGCGCAAGCAAATCCACCTCGGACTCCTTGAGCTTGAACGTCACCGTGGTGATGGCTCCATGCTGGCCCTCCACCTCACAGACGTCCGTGACGGCGGTCTTGACCTGGAAGAAGAACGTCTCCGGCTCCACACCAGGATGCTCAAGCTGCTGCTTGAGGTTGAGGGATACGACGTCGATGCCCATGTCCGCCGGGGGACGCAGCGCATCGAGCCCATTGCGATAGAGCGAGCTCATCAGCTGGTACTCGCCGGTATAGCCGTTGTAGAGAAGGTCAAAGAAGTCTGACGACACAGGAATTCCTCCGGTTAATCAAGAAACGGAATCAATACGGTACTGGCGTGCCAGCATGACGACGGGGCGATTCGGGGCCACAGTGCTTGCGCGTCAGCACAGCGACGGGACGATTCGGGGCCACGGTGCTTGCGCGTCAGCATGACGGCGCGACTCGGAGCTGGCGGATAACTGCGCGCGGCTGCCCACCAAACCCGCGGCTACAAGTCTTTGATAAAAAAGTGGTCCATCGCAACGTGCCCGGGGCTGACCGGATCGATGGCGCGATAGCCAAGCTTCTCGTAAAGGTTGATCGCCGCCTTAAGCTTCGAATGGGTCTCGAGATACAGAGACCTGTAGCCCAGCTCACGGGCGGCCTCCTCAACCAGTCCAACGAGGCGCGTGCCCAAACCATGGCCCTTTGCCTCGTCTGCCAGATATAGCTTCTGCAACTCAGCCGTGCCCTCGAGGGATAAGAACTCAGCCAGGCCACAGCCGCCGAGCACACGCCCATCGTCATCTACGGCAACATAGTAACGGCGGCGCGTAGGGTCTTCGTCGTAGAAGCCGCTCAGGTGCATGATCTCGGGGTCGAAGAAGGCGGTACCCGGAATGTCGAGCCCGACCGCCGCGAGGTTACCGCGCGCGATAGTGCCCATCGCCTCGTCGTCATCCGCGGTTATGGGTCTGATCGTCATGCCACCCACAAAGCCTCCCAGCAGCCGGATTCACTTAGGAGCTGATGGCAGCCGATACATGGCGATTGCACATAGCCAACAAGTTAGGCACCGTCAGCACGGCCCCGGCGGCCACTGCCGCGCGGCCCCAGTAGCTCCCGCCCGCACGGTCCCGGCGGCCACTGCCGCACGGCCCTGACCAAGTGCCACCTTGTCACCCATTGCGCCCGGCGTTACCGTGACCCTTACATAGGAATACCCATGGAAGGCTCTCCCCCTTAGAACCCGAATTCGACCGAGGCAACGCATGGAACCCGAGCAACAGTCACAGAGCGACGAGATCCGCGAGCTTCTCAGCGAGCTCCGCGCCCACCTCGCCGCCTTCCTCAAGCGAACGTTTAACATCCGCGAGGGCCGCGCGCCCTATGCCGTCATTCGCAAGCGCTTCGTAAATGGCGCCCGCCTCGATGGCACGCATCTCTGCATCCTCATCGTCGCCATGTTGATCGCCTGCATCGGCCTCGACACCAACTCGGACATCGCCATCGTCGGCGCCATGCTTATCTGCCCGCTCATGGGGTCCGTACTCGCCACGGCCTATGGCATCGCCACGCTTGACCGCCGCCTCACAATCGAGGCAGTTGCAGGCCTTGCCGTGCAGATGGCCCTCTGCCTCGTAACCTCCACCATCTATTTCAGGCTCTCGCCCATCGCCTCCACGACTGCCGCCCTGGTCGACAACTCGACACCCACCATCTGGGACCTCGCCGTAGCACTCGCAGGCGGCTTCGCCGGTGGCCTCGGCAACTCGAGAAACCAGGAGCCTGCGACCCTCATCTCGGGCGTTGCCGTGGCAACGGCTCTCATGCCTCCGCTTTGCGCCGCCGGCTACGGCATTGCCATGGTTGACGTCTCGTTCTTCCTCGCAGCGCTCTATGAGTTCGGCATCAACGTCGTCTTCATCGCGCTGGCGGCCGAAGCCGTGCTCCTCGCCCTGCGCGTTCCCCTCCATCGCGACCTCAACGACGACGGCGTCGTCGACCCCGAGGAGGCCTGGCTCTCAGACATCCTTTCGCGCAAGGTCCGCCGCTACGTGGTCCTGGGCACCATCATCTTCGCCATCCCCTGCGTCATATTCACGGCGGGTTCGATTGGATCGGCGGGCGAAGGCGTCGAGGACAGCTACGGCGTCATGGAAACGACGCGCGAGCTCCAAGCCATTCTCCCGGGCTTCGAGAGCTACTCGGTCGGCGTAGACGTCTCCTCAGACGACGAGGCAAACTCGCAGGTCACGCGTGAGACCGTCGCCCACGTAGTCACGGACGACCCCCTTGACGAGCGCTCTCGCGAGACCGCCGAGAGGCTCATCCGCCTCAACGTGCCCCAGCTCGACCGTGTGGAATTCACCTCGCAAACGGAGTAGCACGAACGTGACGAGCCGCGGCCACACGCCTCGCCGCCGACTACCCAAATACGCGCATCAACGAGCAACCATCCGCCGAGAAGAGCCGCCTGGCCAAATTTGAGCATCAGGCTCTCGAATATTCAAGCGCTTGCTAAAATAATGCAATTCTAGCGCCGGCCTCATTGGAGCCATCATGGATAGCACTCAGACGAACACTGCCCTCACGCCCCGACAATCGCTCGCCGTGGGCATTACCCTCTTCTCAATGTTCTTCGGCGCTGGCAACCTCATTCTGCCTTCGCCGCTGGCCCTCAAAGCGGGAACCAATTGTGTCCCCGCCATGATCGGATTCCTCATCGCGGGCATCGGCCTGCCCGTCCTTGGCATCGTAGCCGTGGCACTTGCGGGCACCGCCCGCGAGCTCGCCAATCGCGTCCATCCCATCTTCTCGAAGGTCTTCGTCGCCGCGATCTACCTCTCGATCGGCCCGTGCCTGGCCATTCCCCGCACCAGCTCGACCGCGTTCGAGATGCTTATCCCCCTGATCCCAGAGGGCATCTCCGTCGACACCACGCGTCTCGTCTTCTCCATCGCGTTCTTTGCCGTCGCCTTCGGACTCGCCATGCACCCCGGCGCGCTCACGAAGCTGCTCGGCCGCATCACCGGCCCCGCGCTCATCGTCCTGCTCGTGATGGTCGTGGGATTCACGCTCATCGCCCCGGCCGGCACCGCCCAGGCGCCGCAGCCGCCCTATGACAACGTCGCGCCCATCCAGGGTTTCCTCGCGGGCTACCAGACGATGGACCTGCTCGCGTCCCTCACCTTCGGCATCATCATCGCCGAGAACATCCAGGCCCTCGGCGTCACCGATTCGCACGGCATTATGCGCGAGGTCTCCCGTGCCGGCGTGGTCGCGGGCGCGCTCATGGCCCTCGTCTACTGCGGTCTTGCCTTCGTGGGCGTGACCTTCGGCTCGGTCATGCCCGATGCCACCAACGGCGCCGTCATCCTCACCGCCGCCGCCACGCTGCACTTTGGCTTTGCTGGCACCGTGATCATCGTCGCCATCTATCTGCTGGCCTGTCTCAACGTGTGCATCGGCCTCATCAGCTGCTGTGGCACCTACTTCTGCGAGAATTTCACCGGATCCGCGAGCACCGGTGTCGACGAGAACGGCAGGCAGGCCAACCCGACCTATCGCATCTGGGCAGCCGGCTTCGCCATCTTCTCTTGCTTCGTCTCGAACTTTGGCCTCGATGCCATCCTGACGTTCTCCGTGCCGCTACTGAACGCCCTTTATCCCGTTTCGATCTTGCTCGTCCTCATGGGTATGGCGCACCGCGCGTGCGATCGCTTCCCGCTCGTTTGGCCATGGGCCATCGGCGTGACAACCGTCGCGAGCGTCGTCACGTCCATCCGCGACGCTTTCTTCAAGGGTGCGCCGCTGGTTCTCGACTCTCTGCCGCTCGCAGACATCGGCCTCGGTTGGATCCTGCCCGCCGCATGCGCTGCCGTCGTTGGCATCGTCATCTCCATGGTTAGAAACGGGGCAGCCGAGAAGAACTAGCGGGCGCGGCATCGCAGCCCTGAGCGCCATTGCAAGTGCCCAAAGAAACAAAGCCCGGCTCCATCAAGCAAAGCGCAATCGGCTCTCGTTAGCGTCAACGCCGACGCGAGCTCGCTCCGCTGCTGTAGCATGGCAGCGTAAGGGTTTACTTCCTAGGAGGAGTTCGAGATGAAGGTTCTTCTTGTCAACGGAAGCTCGCGTAAAGACGGCAACACCGCGACAGCCCTCGCGCAGGTCGCGCGCACGCTCGAGGCGGAGAGCCTGGAGACCGAGACGCTATGGCTCGGCACCAAGCCCGTCAACGACTGCATTGCCTGCGGTAAGTGCTCCGAGCTCAACAATCGTTGCGCGTTCGATAACGACATCGTAAACGAGCTGATCGAGAAGGCCGAAGGGTCAGACGCCTTCGTCTTTGGCACGCCCGTCTACTACGCGCACCCCTCGGGCCGCATCCTGTGCGCTCTCGACCGCGCCTTTTACGCGGGCAAGAACGCCTTCTGCCACAAACCCGGCGCCGCCATCGCGATCGCTCGCCGCGGCGGCACAACCGCGTCGTTCGACGTGCTCAACAAGTACTTCACCATCAACCAGATGCCGGTCGTAGCCTCCACGTACTGGAACAACGTCCATGGACGCACGCCCGGTGAGGCCGTCCAGGACGAGGAGGGCCTGCGCACCATGCGCAACCTCGCCCACAACATGGCCTGGATCCTGCGCTGCATAGAGGCGGGCAAGGCAGCCGGCATCGAAGCTCCCGATGCCGAGCGTGGCCCCGCCACTAACTTCATCCGCTAGGCGATTTGCCCGCCGGGCGAGTCACCAGCTGGGTGAATCTTGCGCTAGGCGACTATGTCGTCAGGAACGCACACCCCAAGCGCGATCGCTGCCACGCATGCGAAGAACCACGCCTATCGCCGCAGGTATGAGCACCGAGACGACCAGCGTCGCGGTATCACTCAGATGAATGGCGGGAATGCCGATCAGCAGGCCAACGCAATACGGGACGAGCCAGATCAGCCACACGCCAACGCTGAGCTTGTGGAAGCCCTCACGGGTCTTCTCGTCGCCACGGAGAAGGACGAAGGTCGCCCAGACGGCATGGAAGAACATGAGGACGATAGCGAGCGCACCGGTAATCGCGTGAAACGGGGAACCCGCGCCATGCGAGGAACGCGCGATGGAAGTCATGATTGTCGTGCCCGTCGTGTCGCACGCAAGACCGATCCAAAACAGGATGAGATGCTTCTTCTGCAGCGAGCCAGCCCGAGCCTCTCCAAAGACGCCGATGGTGTAAAAGACGAGTGCGAGCGTGATTGCCGTGGATGCCGCCATAACCAGTGGATTCATAAGTTCTGAATGCCTCCCATAATCGATCTCGGAGCGGCGAGAGTCTTTCTCTGCCGGCCAAAATAGATTGTGAGACCGCCGCAAATGAACATCCACCGCGTCTCGTTCATTCCGCCGCGTCATACAGCGCCCTGCGGAGAAGGCCGAAGAGCACCGGGCACCCCTCCGCATCAGCGTGGAGCGCGGCAAGCATGTTGTCGAGCGTGAAACGGCTCACGGTCATCGCGTCGAGGCCCTCGGGCAGATCAGACACTATGGCATGGTCCGCCGCGAACACCTCGGCAAGTCCATGAAGCGCGTGATCGAGAATCTCGCGCTCGCGCAGGTGGGCGGCTGCTTTCTCGGAAGCGGGAAGCACCACGGCACCGCGCAGCCAACGCTCCCTGAAGCGCTCGACCAGCTTGGTCAGCGACGCATAGAGGTTCTCGCAGTAGTCGACGAAGCCCTTGCCGGTATCCAGCGTGCAAAACTCGTCAAAGACGGCGCGCTTGAAGTAGAGCTCGATGGTTGACGTCGTCAGCTCGTCCTTTGACGAGAAGTGGTTGTAAATCGTGCCGACGCTCACGTGGCTCGCCCGGGCGAGGGAGCGAATGGAAAGCGCCGAGACACCCTGGGCATCAGCGATGCGATACGCCTCCTCAAGAAGCTCTTCTCGAGAGATGACGTTCGAGGTCATGTGACTCCTCCGCTCCGTCAGACAGACCCGTTACCAGCTCGAACACGACCTGACAAACCATTCAGCTCAGCGTGCCGGCACCTCCGCCAACCTTCCCGCATCAGCGTCCTGCTAGCCAATCCTATCCGTTACGAGTTCCTCCGTGCGGAAGATCTTGCTCACCGCAGCCTCGTACTCGTCAACACGCTTCAGCTTTCTCACCGCGCGCTGCACGGAGATGGGACTGACGAAGAGCTCCTTGGCGTAGGACCACCACTCCTTCATGCGGAACACCGCGTTGCCGCCAATCCGCTCCTCATACGTGTGGAAGAGCACGTCATGGAAGCGCTCGAGCTCATCGGCCGTGGCTGCGGGGCCGCCCTTGATCATGCGCGGAAGAGCGGGATTGCCCACGACTCCCCTGCCAAGCATCACGTGGCGCGTCTCCGGATAGGCGGCAACCAGGCTCTCAACGTCCGCGACGCTGAAGATGTCTCCGTTGTAGGCAACGGGAAACGGCGCCTTCGCCAGCGCCTCGCCGTAGGCTTTCCTACGCGGAGTGCCATCGTAGAAGTCCGACCGTACGCGCGGGTGGACGATGAGTTCCGCAATGGGACAGCGACAGTACGTCTCGAGAATCTCCTCGAACTCGTTGTCGTTGGCAAAGCCGATCCTCGTCTTGACGGATACGGGAAGCACAGACCTCACGCAGACATCCTGGAGAAACGCCTCGAGGGCGGCGAGATCACGCAGAAAGCCCGCGCCCCGGCCCTTGTTGGCCACAGTTCCCGACGGACATCCGACATTGAGGTTGACCTCGGCATAGCCCATCTCCGACAGAAGCTTCGTCGCCCAAACGAACTCATCGGCGTTCTTGGTCAGGAGCTGGGGCACCACGTCAAGGGCCTCATCACCCTCCTGACAGAGCTCCTTGGCGTAACGGTTGGCAAACGGGAAATCGAGCCTGGGAGGAACGAGGAAGGGCGTGTAGTAGCGGTCAAGCTCGCCAAAGCACTCAGCGTGCGCCTTGCGAAACGCGTATCCCGTCACGCCTTCCATGGGTGCCAGCGACAAAATCACGTTGGTCCTCGTCTCCGTTGCAGCCTAGTCACGAACGCCCATTATATGCGCCACGGAGTTGACAAAGGGACAGTCCCTTTGTCAACTCTCGGACGGGCGACTGACCCGCAAACCAGAAAAAGGGACTGTCCCTTTTGCAGGTTTGGCAGGTTTGGCGGCGCGCCAGGCAACGGCGACGGCACGCCGCCCGCTTTCGCTACTTGGCGGCGAGGCTCGCGCGAAGGATGTCGAGCACCTCGTCGCGGTTGAGAACGTGATAGCCACCCTCCATGAAGAACGTCGCGTCGGCGATAGCATCGAGGTTGGACTCGTTGGCGCCCAGCTCGGCGATGCTCATGACGCAGCCGATCTCGCGCATCCAGGCCTCCATGGCGGCAAGACCGGCTGAGGCGAGCTCCTCCGTCGTCTTGCCGGACGCATCGACGTCCCACACGTTGACGGCAAAGCGCGCGAACTTCTCGAGGCCATAAGGCATGATCAGGCGATAGTACGGCAGCGCCACCGCAGCGAGGGCCATGCCATGGGTGGCATCCGTCACGGCACCCACGGCGTGACCGAGCATGTGAACTTCCCAGTCCTCGGTCTTGCCGCAAGCCACGAGGCTGTTGAGCGCCCAGGTCGCCGTCCACATGATGTTCGAGCGAGCCTCGTAATCCTCGGGATTTGCCACGGCCGCGCGACTCGAGACGATGAGGCTGCGCATGAGGCCCTCGGACAGGTAATCGCTCGTGTTGTCATCCGTGCCGGAGAAGTACTGTTCGCAGATGTGGCTCATGATGTCGAAGATGCCGGCGACCATCTGGTAGCGCGGCAGGCTGTAGGTGAACTCCGGGTTCAGCACGGCAAAACGCGGCCAGACGCGGTCATCCGAGTAGACGTGCCCGATCTTCATGCCGCACTCGCGGTTGGTGATGACCGATCCGCAATTCATCTCTGATCCGGTGCCCACCATGGTGAGGACGGAGCCCACGGGCACGACGTCCATATCCGGCGAGGGCTCCTCGGAACGAGCGTAGTAGACGTCCCAGGGATCCTCGCCCTCGGGCAGGTTCTTGGAGACGGCGACCGCCTTCGAGTAATCGATGCACGAGCCGCCACCCACCGCGAGGATGAAGTCGACGTCGTTCTCGCGAGCGATGCGCGCACCCTCGCGAAGCTTCTGGGCCGTGGGGTTGGGCATGACGCCGGCATCCTCGACGACGGTCTTGCCCGCCGCCTCGAGTGCGGCGATGACCTGGTCATATATGCCGTTCTTCTTGATGGAGCCGCCGCCGTAGACAAGCTGGACGGTCTTGCCGTACTTCTCAAGCTCCGCGGTCAGGGCGGTCATGGCATCCTTGCCAAAGATGAGCTTGGTGGGGTTGTAGTAGGTGAAGTTTCCAAGCATGATTACGCTCCTTCTCTCTGGGGCAATCTGGATAACTCTCGTGGTTGATTATCCCGCTTCGCATGGCGGGTACGCGATGGCGTGGAAGGGACATAGGGGAACGGCTCGGGAGGAGACGGCACAGTGCACCGCTTCGGTCAACGCCCGATACGATGGCCCGCGATGCGGGAATAATCAGCCGTAGACTTCCCGTCCCAACCCAATGATTGGAGCACCATGAACATGACCCACGAGCTCGAGCTCTTCATGAAGCCCACTTGCCCCTACTGCATCAAGGTCATGAACTTCATGAGCGAGAACAACATCACCATACCGCTGCGAGACATCGTAGCCGATGAAAGCGCCGCGGAGACGCTGGTCGCCGTCGGCGGAAAGCGCCAAGTCCCCTGTCTCTTCATCGATGGCAAGCCGCTCTACGAGTCCGGCGACATCATCGAGTGGCTTCGCGACAACGCCCTCTAGCGAGCACGGCGCACCTGAAAAAGGGACTGTCCCTTTTTCAGGTTGCCCGGCGATCAGGCCAGCGGGAGTTGACAAAGGGACAGTCCCTTTGTCAACTCTACGGGTGACGATACTGGCCGTGAGCTCGCGTTTTATGGCCGCGCTGGATGGCAAACTTGGGGCAGCTGTGTAGGCAACGCAAGCAGGCGGCACATGACGGCTTCACCCATGCGGGCATACCGCCACGCATCTGGATCGCGTCCGTGGGACAACGCCTCGCACACAGGCCACAGCCCACACACGCCTCCGCGTCAACGGTGAACTTACTCGTGTCCTCGCAGGTTGGGAGGCCGAAACGGTAGTAGAGCCTCGCGGCAAAGGTGGGCACCGCGCGAAGCCCGTGGCTACCCTTGACACGACCAGCCACCATATCGGCGTACTTGTCAATCCACTCGTCTGCGCGGACATTGACCGCGGCAACCCGAGCGCCGTCTGACAGGTCAAACATCGGTGTCCATGTGTCCGGCATCTGAACGCCAAATTGCGCCCCAACATCAACGCCCTTCTCGTGCAACAGGTCTGCCGCAAAGCGCGTGGTCTGACCCGAGGTCGTGCCAAACGTCGTGGCGGTGAAGACGTAGGCGCTCACAGGCACGTCGAAGTTCGCACGACCCAGGAAGTCAACCGCGGGCGCAGGCATGCCCCAGCAATAGGTTGGGCAAATAAACCCTAGGTAACCACCGTCGTCAACAGCAATGCAAGGGTGCTGTTCATCCTTATACGACTCAACCGAGACGGCCCTGTCGCCGACGCGTGTGGCGACTGCCTCCGCGACATGGCGGCTATTCCCCGTCGCACTGAAATACAAAATCATACGTCCCCCTCGCGCCATGCGATCGATTTCGCGAGGCCTTCGCGCGGCGGCACGCGATGTCTTCGCGCTGCCCCTCGCGAGGCCTTCGTGCGGCCTCCTCGCCCCGCCTCCATCAGCAAAAGTTGACAAAGGGACTGTCCCTTTGTCAACTCCGTCGCCCTCCCCGCCACCTGAAAAAGGGACTGTCCCTTTTGCAGGTTTCTTTTGCAGGTTTGTTCTGCGCGGGGCGTTCGTTTTTCTGATGCTGAACGGCAGGGGAAGAACATGTGATACTTCCCCTTAACCGGGCTTTATCTCCCGAGGTTATGCCACGATGAGCATAGCTGCACGCACCTTGCAGCCACGTGTGAATAACGTCAACGGCCGATACGGCGCACTCCTTACACAACCCTGTCGCACGCGTTTCACAGACCATAAACGCCGCGCGCATCATTGTGCTCCATCAGTGCGCACTACCAGGCAATACCCGAGATAAACAGGTGGGATACGTGTCTCTTGCTGGCGATAAGAACAACCTGCCGCGCTTTCGTCCCGACGGCACCTTCCGTGTCATGCAATTTGCCGACATCCAGGACGTGGCACCCGTAAGCCCAGACTCACTCGCGCTGATGGCAGCCGCGCTTGACGCAGAGCGACCCGACCTCGTTGTCCTGACCGGCGACCAGGTCAAGGGCTACGCTCCGGCATTCCGCCACAAGTCTCCGCAGGAGGTCGAGGCCCTCACGCGGCGCACCATCGAGCAGGTGTGCACGCCCATGGTCTCCCGCGGCATTCCCTTCGTCGTCACCTACGGCAACCACGATCGCCAGTGTGGTCTCGACAACGCCGCGCAGGAGGCGTTTTATCGCGCCCAACCCGGTTGCCTCAACGCGACCGCGTGGGCCGAGCTTTGTCCCGGCACGCTCTGCCTTCCCATCCTCGCCTCGAACGAGAGCGACGACGCCCGTCTCGCCATCTGGCTTGCGGATTCCGGCGCAGGCGACATCGGCGGCGGCTACGAGGCCTTCCCGACAGAGACGCTCGACTGGCTCGCTGGCACCGCAGACCGCCTGGCCGCGGAGAAGGACCACCCCGCACCCGGCATCCTCTTCCAGCACATACCGCTCCCCCAGGTCTACGAATGCCTCCGCCCGGCCCGCACGGACGAGAAGGGCATCCCTGGCTACAGGGCCCACTACACCCCACACCTGAAGCTCGTCTGTGCCGAGGATTACCTTGAGTCTGGCACCCTACGCGAGCCCGTCTGCTGCCCGGACGCAGACTCCGGCGAGTTCGACGCGCTCTCGAAGCAGGGTAGTTTCTTCGGCGTCTTCTTCGGCCACGACCACAAGAACACGCTGGTCGCACGCTATGGAGGCATGCGCCTTGGCTATGCCCCAACGGCGGGATTCGGAAGCTACGGCCCCTCGGTCGAGCGCGCAGCCCGCGTTTTCACCTTCACCGAAAATGACCCAGCCTCCTTCGAGACCCACCTGCTCGACTACCGCACGCTCGTGAGTGCCCAGGCTCCTCACCCGCTTCACGACAGGATCTCCTCGACGACGCCCGTCACCGCCGAGGAGGCCCGAGAGGCCTTCCGCACGCCCGCATTGATTGCGTCCGCGGCCGCCATCACGGCCGTCGCGTGCCGCGTCATCCACTCGATCACCAAACGACGCTAGCCAATTGGAGACAAACATGCAGGAAGCAGTTCAGACCAAGGCATCGTGCGCCAAGAAGACGCGCAGCCTGACCAGCCTCGACTGGAGGCGCACCATCCTCGTGACGCTCCCCTTCATGGGCGCCCTCACTTTCTGGCAGGCCTACGACGGCCTCATCCCGCTGATGCTCAAGAACACGTTTGGCCTCGGCGACACCGCGACGGGCTTCTTCATGGCGCTCGACAACATCCTCGCACTGTTCATGTTGCCGCTGACCGGCTACCTGTCCGACAAGCTCGACACCAAGTGGGGACGCAGGACGCCCTTCATCGTGGTCGGTTCACTCATCGCGGCGCTTCTCATCCCGATGATCGCCATCGCCAACACCTGGAAGAACCTGCCGTTGTTCATGGCGGTCCTCGTACTGACGCTGCTCGCGCTCTCCACCTACCGCGCGCCCTCCGTCGCCCTCATGCCCGACGTCACGCCGCGCCCTGTCCGCAGCAAGGCCGACGCCTTCAACTCCCTTATGGCGGCAGTCGGCGGCGTGTTCATCCTCGTGGCAATCTCGGTGCTGGTCCCCGCCGTTGACAACCCGGACTATCGCCCCGTCTACTTCGTCATCTCCGGCATGGTTATCCTGACGACCGCCATCTTCGTCGTCTGCTTCAACGAGCCCAAGGAGGTCGCGGCCATGCACCGCGAAAGCGCCGAGCTGGGCATTCCCGAGGAGGAGATCGACGCGTCCGACGAAGGCGGCAAGGAGCGCGAGACCGACCCGGCGATTCGCAGGTCCCTCCTCTGCGTGCTCGTCTGCGTCTTCCTCTACTTCATGTCGCAGAACGCCATCTCCAGCGGCTTCTCTCGCTACGCTGACGCGGTCTGGGGCATGCAGGGTGGCAGCTACGCCATGGTCCAGACGGCGGCAACCCTTGCCGCCTTGGTTGCCTACATGCCGATGGCCTCGGTCGCTTGCCACATCGGCCGCAAGCGCACGACCTACATCGGCCTCGTCTTCATGGTCCTCGGTTGCGTGCTGATCTCGCTCAGCACGACCTTCTCGCCCATCGTCTACCTCTGGACGATCCTCTTTGGCATCGGCACCGCGACCGTCTCGCTGACCATCTACCCGATGATCGTAGAGCTTGCGAGCACGCAGACCACCGGCAGGTACACGGGCTACTACTACACCGCGAGCATGGCCGCCCAGGTCATCACGCCAATCCTCTCTGGCGCCGTCATGCAGTTCGTGGGTTACGCGCAGCTCTACCTCTACGGCGCCACTTTCGCCGCCCTCGCAATCGTCCCGGTGCTGTTCGTGCGCCACGGCGACACGCTCACCATGGGCGATGTCCGCGAGCGCCAGGCGAGCTGGGAGGCCAAGCACGCGGAGAAGGGCGAGTAGGGCGCCGCTCGGCAGCCAAAGCCCCCATGGGTCAAACGAATTCGGGGCCTCACCCAACGGCGGGTGGCGCCCCGTTCTCGTCCGTCCGCGCACCCGCGCGCTAGGGGCGCAGGTAGTGGCCCGTCAGGCTGTCCGCGCACCCAAGCGCTAGGGGCACAGGTAGTGGCCCGTCAGACTGTCCGGATTCGCCAAGACCTCACCAGGCGTGCCGCAGGCGACGATACGGCCGCCATCCTCGCCCCCTCCGGGGCCCATATCTATCACATAGTCCGCATTGGCAATAAAGTCCAGGTCGTGCTCAATGACGACGACCGTGGCGCCCTGCTCCACCAGGCGCTGGAACACGCTGAGAAGGACCTCGACGTCGCACGGATGCAGGCCGATCGTGGGCTCGTCAAACACGAAGACGGCATCCTCCTGGCCACGGCCCATCTCACTCGCGAGCTTAAGGCGCTGGGCCTCCCCGCCAGAGAGGGCGGGCGTCGCCTCGCCAAGCGTGAGGTAACCCAGCCCCAGGTCATGGAGGGTCTGGAGCTTCTCGTGAGCGCGCTTGATGTCCGCAACGTGCGGCAGGGCCTCGTCCACGGAGAGGGCCAGGAGCTCCGGTAGGCTGAGGCCCGCGCCGTCGACCCCCTTCTCCACCCTGCGGATACCGGCGGCTCGGCCGCCAAACCTGCCGCCACGGCAATCCGGGCAGGCGATGTCCACGTCCGGCAAGAACTGCACGTCAAGAGAAATCTGGCCCGTGCCATCGCAGGTAGGGCAGCGGAGGCTTCCCGTGTTATATGAGAAGTCGCCAGCCTTGAGGCCGAGCTCGCGCGCGGCGTCTGTGCGCGCGTAGACACGGCGCAGGTCATCGAGCACGCCGCTGTAGGTGGCCACCGTCGAACGCACGTTAACGCCGATCGGTGTGGCGTCGATGAGGTTCGCTCGGCGGATGCCCTCGGCATCGAGCGCCGTCACGTGGGTGGGTAGCGCCTCTCCTGCCGCGGCCGCCGCGAGCGCCGGTATGAGCGTCTCGAGCACGAGCGTCGTCTTGCCAGAACCCGACACGCCCGTCACGGCAACGAGACGTCCTCGCGGAACGTCGACCGAGAAGGGCCTCACCGTATGGAGGCCACTCGACTCAAGGTGAATGCGCCCCAGGTCAAACATGGTGTCAGCGCTTGCCTGACACCTCGCCGCAACGCGCTTACCGCCCGAGAGGTAAGGGCCGATGAGCGACTCTGGGTTCTGGGCCACCTCGGCCACGCTTCCCTGCGCCAACACGCGACCTCCACCGGCGCCTGCCTCGGGACCCATCTCGATGATATGGTCCGCCGCCGCGAGGATCCTTGTGTCGTGGTCGACCATCACGACGGAATTGCCGTCAGCAATCAAGTCGCGCATCACGCCGAGAAGGCCATCGACGTTCGCGGGGTGCAGGCCGATCGAGGGCTCGTCCATCACGTAGAGCACGCCCGTGGTGCGGTTGCGCACGGATCGCGCGAGCTGCACGCGCTGGCGCTCGCCGGTGGAGAGCGTCGAGCCCGCACGGTCGAGCGAGAGATAGCCAAGGCCGAGCTCGAGCAGACGGCGTGCCGTGCTTTTGAATGAATCGCAGATAGATGCCGCCATCGGGCGCATCTCGGCGGGAAGGCTCTCCGGGACGCCCGCCACCCACTCGTCGAGCTCCGCGAGCGTCATCCGCGTGGCTTCGGCGAGGTCGATACCACGCACGAGGGGTCCGCGCGCCGCGGCGGACAGGCGCGTTCCTCCGCACTCCGGGCAGGGTGCCTCCACAAGGTACTTCTCGACGCGCTTGAGGCCCTTCTCGTCCTTGGCCTTGGCAAGGGAGTTTTCGACCGTGCGCACGGCGTTGTAGTAGGTGAAATCAAGCTCGGCAAAGTCGTCGGTCTTCTTGGACTTATAGAGGATGTGGCGCTTCTCGGCAGGGCCATCGAAGACCATCTCGCGTTCCGCGGACGTGAGCTCGCAGAACGGCACGTCCGTGCGCACGCCCATGGCACCGCAGACCTGCTTCATGAGGTCCCACATGAGACTACCCCACACCACCACGGCACCCTCGTCGATGGTCTTGGACTCGTCCGGGACGAGCGCTGCGCGGTTGACGGTGCGCACGATGCCCGTGCCGCTGCAGGCGGGGCAGGCTCCGCCGCTGTTGAACGCGAGGTCCTCCGCACCCGGGCCGAAGAAGCTCTCGCCACACTCGGGACAGACGAGGGGCAGCTCGGCCGCGACGTTGAGCGACGGCGGCACGTGGGCGCCGCAGTGCGGGCAGACGTGACTTCCCGCGCGCGAGAAGAGCAGGCGCAGGCTGTTGAGCAGCTCGCTTGACGTACCAAACGTCGAACGAACCCCAGGTACGGCGGGTCGCTGGTGGAGAGCGAGCGCCGCGGGCACATAGCGCACGTCATCGACACTCGCCTTGCCCGCCTGTGAGATGCGCCGGCGCGTGTAGGTCGAGAGTGCCTCGAGGTAGCGGCGCGACCCCTCGGCATAGAGAACGCCGAGCGCCAGCGAGCTCTTACCGGAACCCGACACGCCCGCGATGCCCACGAGCTCGCCCAGCGGGATGTCGACGTCGACGTTCTTCAGGTTGTGGACGCGGGCACCCCGCACCTCGATGTGGTCGATCTGGGTCACGCTGCCCCCTCAGACGGCATTGCCAACGGTTGCTATTGTCCCCCACTCAGGAGAGCGGGGTGCGGGAAGCTGCCTTCCCACACCCCGCATCATCAAATCCGGAAATCGCGTTCGCCGCCCTGCCGGCAGCGGTGGCAGCGGACCTAGTGGCAACCGCAGCCGCAGCTCTCGTGGCCCTCGCCGTGGTCGTGGCCGTGGCCACCGCAGCCGCATCCCTCGTGGCCGTGCTCGTGGCCATGGCCATGGCCGTGGCAATCGCAGGTGGCACCCTCGACCTGCTCGACCTCGCCCGCGAGGAACGCCTCGACGAGCGCGTCGCAGTCGCCGGAGCCACCGGCATAGATGGTGATCCCAGCCTGGTTCAACGCGTTGATGGCACCGCCGCCGATGCCTCCGCAGATGAGCGTGTCGACGCCGCTCTCCACCAAGACACCCGCGAGGGCACCGTGACCGGCACCGTTGGAGCTCACGACCTCCGCGGAGACGACCTTGCCCTCCTCCACGTCATAGATCTTGAACTGCTGGGTCTTGCCAAAGTGCTGGAAGACGTTGCCGTTATCGTACGTGACCGCAATCCTCATGATGCCCTCTCCCTTTGCCGGCCAAGGCTCGGCGTCGTTGTTGCAAGAAGCTGATGCATAGGCGACGTTGCCGCCCGCGATAACGAGGCGGCGGCCATTGACCAGGGCGTCCGCGGTCTTCGCGCGAGCACGCTCGCAAATGGCGGCGATTGTGGCGCGGGCAACGCCCATGCGCCGCGCAGCCTCCGCCTGACTCAGGCGCTCAAGATCAACGAGGCGAAGAACCTCGAACTCATCGACGGTCAACGTGAGGTCATCACCGCTCGCCAGGCCATCGGGAGAGAAGCCGAGGTACTCGGGTTCGATCCCAACACTCCTGACCTTCTGATGACGTCCTGCCATATGCTCCAACTCCATTTCTGACATATGTCAGGAAATACATTACGCCTGTCGATGAGGATTGCAAGTCATTTCTGGCATACGTCAGAAATAGTATGCCGCGTGGGCCATCCGACGCGGGGTTGTCGCGCCGCGTGGACGGCTGCCGCGGGGCTGTCGTGCCGCGCGGGCCATCCCGCCGCGGGGACGTCGCGCCGCGCGGGCGGCCGCCGCAGGGGTGTCATACCGCGCACGCCATCCGCCACGGGGTTGTCGCGCAGCCCGCCGTGTATCTATGCAAGCCCCAGCAGCATGAACGCCGTATGGAACAAGAACGCCACCAGCCAGGCAACCGTCACCTGCAGGGCGAAGACCGCAGCGGCGGAGCGCCCTCCCAACTCGGAGCGGACGGTACCGATCGCCGCCACGCACGGCGGATAGAGCAGCGTGAAGACGAGGAACACAAAGGCGGTCGCCGGTGTGAACAGCTCGGACAGTGTCGCGACCGAAGTCGAGCCAAACAGCACCGTCAGCGTCGAGATCACGCTCTCCTTGGCAATGAGACCGCAGACGAGTGCCGTGGAGACGCGCCAGTCGCCAAACCCAAGCGGTGCGAGCGCGGGTGCAATCAGGCCGCCTAGCTTGGCAAGCATGCTGTGCGACTGGTCCGTAACCACGTTGAAGCGAATGTCGAACGTCTGGAGAAACCAAATTACGACAGACGCTGCGAAGATGATGGTGAACGCCTTGGTGATGAAGCCCTTCGCCTTGTCCCATGCGAGCATGAACGTCGTCTTGACGCTGGGGAGACGGTAGTTGGGGAGCTCCATGATAAAGGGGACGGGCTCACCCTTGAACGCGGTGTGGTTGAGAATCACCGCAACGACCATACCAACGATGACGCCCAGCACATAGAGCGCGAAGGTGAGGGGCTCGCCTCCCGGCACAGCATGATAACGCGAGCAAGACCCGCCTAACCACAGGCGGCGACGGAGCCGCCTCCCTCGCCGCCATGCCTACCAGCGACGGAGCCACTCCCCCATCGAGCGACCCATCTCGGCCATGAAACCGCTCGTGTGCTTACGCGTGTAGATGTCGCAGACGCGCTCTCCCGCCTCCGTCGCATGCGGGCGGAACATCGCGTCCATCTCCGCGACCTGTGCGTCCATCTCCTCCGGAGTCGCCCGGTGATAGCGCTCTCTCATCACGAGGTTCTTCACCGGATGGCCGATGGCAGGGCGCTCCTTGGCGGGAGTTCCCAGGATGAGCATGCTAAGGGGAAGCGTGTGCGGCGGCAGGCCAAGGAGCTCAGAGACCTCCTCCGCGTGCTCGAGGATGTCGCCAACGTAGCAGCTACCGAGACCCACGGCTTCGGCAGCGATTACGGCGTTCTGCGCGGCGCACACGGTGTCCTGTAGCGCGATTCCCAGCTCGCCAAGACCCGGCTCGCGGCGCGGCGCCTTGCCCGTACGCTCCGCGAATTCATCCGTGAAGCAGCCCACGTGCTCGAACAGGTCGATCCACTTGACGTAATCGACAACGAACAAGAGCGCCCACGGAGCGTGCGAAATCATGGGCTGGCCGTCGCACAGCACGCAGAGGCGGTCGAGCGTCGCCTGCTCGCGGACGTCGATGATCGAGTACATCATCATGGCGCCGGCAGAGGGCGCGCGGCTCGCGGCATGCAGCGCGGCAAGCCTCTGCTCGTCCGTCACGGGAATGGCGCGACCCTCGGCGTCCTTGGCGAACGAGCGCGTGGACGAACGTCGCTCGATCGCGGCAAGCACGGGATTCCCCAATACGGGCGCCTCGTCGTTACCCACCGGCATGCCACCGATGTCCATCGCCCCACTCGACGTCGCAGCAGCACTGTCATCCATAGCCATCACGCATTCGCCTCCGCATATCCGCAGGCGGCATCGCGGCCGCCCTGTATCATTACGTAGAGCACTCCCATAAATACCAAAAGGAGAGGCCGTGCGCATCGTCGAAATCATCTTTAGCCCCACCGGCGGCACCGAGAAGGTCGCCCGCGCCTTCGTCGAGGGCTGGGAGGGCGAAGTCAAGACCATTGACCTCGCCGATCCCGAGAAGGACTTCTCCACCTGCGCCATCGACGGGGATGACCAGGTTCTCATCGCCCTGCCCTCCTTTGGCGGCAGGGTTCCCACCATCGCCACGGAGCGCCTGAGCCGCATCCCCGGTAACGGCGCGGCATGCACCCTCATCTGCGTCTATGGCAACCGCGCGTTCGAGGACACCCTGGCGGAGATGGAGGATACGGCCAGGGCTTGCGGCTTCAACGTCGTCGCCGCGGTGGCGGCCATCGCCGAGCACTCGATCCTCCCCCAGTTCGCCACCGGCAGGCCCGATGCCGCGGATGCCGCGCAGCTCAGGGGCTTCGCCAGGCGCATCGCCGAGGAGGCGACGGACACACCGGCCATTCCCGGCAATCGTCCGTACAAGCAGGGAGGCCGTGGCGGCCTCGTCCCCAAGCCCACCGGCACCTGCGTCGGCTGCGGCCTCTGCGCGAGGGAGTGCCCCGCGCAGGCGATCGACGCGAACGGCTTCGCTGCCGACCCCGAGACGTGCATCGGCTGCATGCGCTGCCTGAGGATCTGCCCCGTCAACGCCAGGGAGGTCAACGCTGCGGCCGTGGCCGCCAAGGCCGAGGCCCTCAGCCCCATCTGCGCCCTGCGAAAGGAAAACGAGCTGTTCCTGTAGGGACGACGGGCCTCGCGGCGAGGAGAGCAGGTGCCGTGGCTCCTACGCTCGCGCCGCGTGGCGCCCAGTTCTTTGGGTAGACTCAATCCCGTGACCTGACCACCTGTGCCCACGACACAGAAAGGCATCTCATATGGATCGACGTCCCTCCCATCCCGTCATCAACTACGCGCTCCTCGCCCTTGGCTCCGCGATCGCGGCCTTCGCCGTGGAGGAGTTCCTCGTCCCCAACACCATCCTGGATGGCGGCGTCATCGGCGTGGGCATGATGATCTCGCACGTGACGGGCATTCCCCTCGCCCTGCTCACGGTCATCTTGAACGCGCCCTTCGTCATCCTGGGCGGCATCAAGCTCGGCCGCAGCTTTACCGCGCGCGCCGCCTTCTCGATGGCGACGTTCTCCGCGTGCGTCGAGCTCTTCGACGGCTGGGCGAACGCCACCGGCGAGACCCTGCCCGCGGTTTGCTTTGGCGGCGTGCTTCTCGGCCTTGGCGTGGGCATCGTGATCCGCGGAGGCGGCTGCCTCGACGGCACCGAGGCCGTGGCAATCCTTGTCAGCAGGAAGACCGACCTCGCCGTAGGACAGATGGTCCTCGGCATGAACATCGTCATCTACGGCATGGCAGGCATACTCTTTGGCGTCGACCGGGCGCTCTACTCGCTGCTCACCTACTTCATCACGTCGAAGGTGCTCGACATGGTCGAGTCCGAGATGGACCAGGTCAAGGCAGCCCTCATCGTCACAGACGACGCCACGGAGATTTGCAAGCAGATCTACAACCGCATGGGCCGCACCGTCACCATCATGGATGGCGAGGGCATGCTGAGCGGCAAGAAGAAGGTCCTCTACTGCGTCATCACGAAGTACGAGGTACGCGAGCTACGCGAAGTCATTGACTCGGTCGACCACTCCGCGTTCGTCTCAATCTCGGACGTTTCTGAGATTATCGGCAACCACGTCAAGAGCACGGACGCCGCCCTGACGAGCGCGTAGGAAGTTGACAAAGGGACAGTCCCTTTGTCAACTTTTGCGCTAGTACGGGTTGATCGACCCGAACGAGAAGGTCGACCCGAGCTTGAGGCGACTCTCGAAGGCGTTGATGTCCTCGATCGGGTTAGTCACCGTGGTGGCGCGGAGCTGCTCTCTGGGGAACCTGGCGGAGTAGAGGTAGTCATCCGTCATGTCGCCGTCCTTGTTCCTGCGCTGCGTGTAGCCGGAAACCGTGACCTCCACGATGTTGGCGTTGAGGTCGAAGATATTAGCGGCCATAAAGAACGCCAGGCCAAGCACGCAGACTGCGTACTCCTCCTTGAGCTGCTTCTGGGTCTTGTCGACGACCTTTACCTGGCCGGAGGCGAGCTGCTTGGTCGTCGTCTGGGGTAGGTCCTCGATCTCCGGAAGGTCGAGGTCGAGGTAGAGATGGCCGCTCTCGCAGCCGATTTGCGCGCTCACAGTGGCGGGAATCTCGAGATTGGAAAGCCACTCCTCCACGAGGTCCACCATGACCTCGTCATCCGCGGAAAGGGCCGCCTCGAGGGCGCGCTGCCCCTGCTCGCCCGTGATGAAGACGGCGGCGGAGAGGTGCTGCGAGAGCTCGTCGGCGGTGAGCACCTGCGGCGCGAGCTTGTAGATGTCGATGAACTCCCTGCTCTTCTCCTCGGACTCCTCCTGCATCTCAGCCCAGACGCGCCGCTGCTCCTCGAGGTCGGGCGAGAGACGCGGACGCGCCGCGGCGACAGACCTCGCGGAACCGGAGCCGACGCTCCTGGCTTCGCTCGCGCCAGAGGACTTGGACGAGTGCTTGGAGCCGCCGAGCTTCGTGCGATAGGAAAGGCCGGTGCCCGGCAGGCCGGCGGAGGCATACATGCCCCTCTTGCTGATGTTGAGCGTGGCGCCCTTGGGGCCGAGGCTCAGGCTCGGGCCGCTCTTGCTCAGGTTGACGCGGATGCCCTTAGCCAGGGACACGGACTTGTGAAATCGAAGACCCATGCTCACTCCCCCACTCGAGACGTATGCCTCCATCTTACGGGTTGATACGGACATCCCTGGCGCGTCATTCCACGGACACGCAAAAGCCCCTCCAGCGAATGCTCTCGCCAGAGGGGCACATCTTTGCAAGTCAGTTTTACTAGCTCGCGAAACGCCAGTCTCCGCTTACTCCCACTCGACCGTGCCGACGGGCTTCGGGGTCAGGTCGCAGCGGGCGCGGCAGATGCCGGGGACCTCGGCCGTGATGCGGGCGGCGATGCGCTTGAGCAGCGCCCAGTCGAGCTCGAGGACCTCAGCCGTCATGACGTCATATGCAGGAACAATCGCGTTTCCCCACGTTACCGTCAAGCTTTTTGCATCTCCGCCGCCGGAGGCCTGCCTGACAACCTGAAAAAGGGACAGTCCCTTTTTCAGGTTGTCAGGCAGGCCTATCCCTATCGCCTAGACAGCCAAAGCGCGGAGAGCAGCGACGCGGCGGAGGCAGCCAGCGCAAGATAGGGAGCCGCACTTGCAACGTCTCCCGTCTGGGGAAGCCCGGAAGTGGTCCCGCCCTGCGAGGAGCCGGCGTTAGCGGTGTCGTTCGGTCCGTTCTGGCCGCCGTCCCCCGAGCCGGTCGACGAGCCGGTCTTCTCCGTGAACTCCCAGACGCCAACGAAGGTCACGTTGCCCTCGGAATCCGCCGTAGTGGCATCTGCCACCACGGACTCCCGGTCATAGCCCTTGAACGTCCACGTGCCGCCGGGCACCTCCACCACGCGCTTGGCCGGCGCGATGGCGCTCAGCGTGTCGTTCGTCGCATAGGCCTTCGTATCTTTGGGCGTCAGGTTCAGCACATCGGCCGGCAGCGGCATTCCCGGCGTGGCGCTCTGGAACTCGTACTTGGCGTGGAACTCAGAAATAGACCCACCGCCCGCCGCAATCAGACAGACTTCGTCTCCAGAGCCGATGGTGGCATAGCCGAGATACTCCTGACGTTCGTCTTTCGACTGGTCAACGTAGCGAGAAGATTCGTCGTCGACATACCAACCGTCGATCTTCTTGTTGTTCACGTCCTCCGGCTCGCCGAGATAAAGCTCACCCATGCTTCCGGCAGAAGACAGCTGCGCCGGAGTATTGGCAAGGTAAACGTCCGACGCCGCACCATCAGCGACGTTGTTGCAGAGCTTCGTATTGTTCACGACCACCGCTCCGTCGTTCCCCACCGCAGCGAGTCCGCCGCCACATATCGTGGCCGTGTTGCCGGTGATGGAGCCCCCACCGATGTTCATCACGGCAGAGTTGCCAGAGAACATGACACCGCCGCCCACGTCAGCACGATTGTCCGAGATGGTTCCGCCATTCATGGTGAAGGACGATCCATACGCCACGAACACGCCGCCGCCATAGCTGGTATATCCGTCAGGGGAGTCCGCGTAACAACCCGTGATTTCGCCACCGTCCATGATGAACGATCCGCCAAACATCACCGCGACTCCTCCGCCCCAGCAGATGGATCCACCGTTTATGCCGCAATTTCTGATGGCGCCGCCATACATGTGGAATATGCCGCCCTCCACGGTGACGCCACCGCCATAGTAGTTATTGACCTCGCGATCAGAAACCGTCACGCCAGAGAACATGTTGCAGGTGCCCCCAACGTGCAGAAGGCCGGGGGCGTCATTGTTCTGCTCAGATCCGCCTTTGATGGTCAGCACGTCACTGTCATCAGAAGACCCCAGATTCAGCTGCGAGCCCTCTTGAACGTAAAAAGAAGTATCTCGATGAGGGAAAGCGATGGTGTGGCCATTACCGAGAATGGTGGTAGTGCAAGCTGAACCGAAAGATGCGCCGTATGACTCAATGTCATCAGTCAGCTTGATGACATAATCCCCGCCCGTCGCCCGATTGATGGCAGCAACGGCGCTGTTGAACTCCGCGCTATCGCCCACTTCGTAGACGGTAGGGTCGGCGGCAAACGCCAACGTGGGTATCGCAAACACGCAAGATACGAGCATCGTCATAAGGGCAAGCGCCCTGCCAAGCGTCCTCACTAAAACCTACTTTCAAACGCAACCATAACCGTAGACAGAGCATCGGGCTCCCCGTGCGGACAAAAAACGACGCTCGCGCCGCATCAAGGGTTCGATACAACCAGATATGAAAGTCTATTAAATTCTTGTTGCCCGGTCTACAGCAATTAAGACTAGCTACGCCGCTCAACAGCGCCCCCGCAAACCAAGTGCGGCAGGAACCCCGGCATGCGAAATACAAGCTCGCGCGGTTTTTGCTCCCCGGATCCAACTCAGCCCTCTAAAACCGGTTCAGAAGAAGGCATCAGACGCTCGTTTTCCGACCGGTTTATTAGCGGATAGCGACTGTGAGCAGCCAAACGGCCTCTGGGCAAGTAGCCGGTTTTTGAGCGAGCAAATCAACTGGGGTTTTGTAACGCTAAAAGAGGGGACTACTCGCCCGGGAATCGTTTGGCTGCTCACAGTCGCTATCCCCTCATTTATTCGCCGCTTTTAGTCGAGTCAAATAAGGAGCGCCACTACTCCCCTCACGCACCTATAGTGAACGAGGCACCATATCCACCCGAACAGGCTCGAAGGCAGGCCCCATGACCCCAACGCAAAAGAAGATAGTCGTTACGCTCGGGTTTTGCGGACTCGTCTCCGCCGCAGACAACTGGTTCGTCTCTCCCGCACTCCCGGCGATCGCCCAGACGCTCGCCATCGCCCCGGCAGCCGCGACGATCATCCTCACCGCATACCTCACGCCCTATGGGCTGTTGCAACCCGTATGTGGCGCCATTGGCGACATCGTTGGACGCGTGCGTCTCCTTTGCATCATCGTCGCGGGCCTTGCCGCGAGCACCGTGCTATGCGCCGCAGCACCCACGCTCGAGGCACTCGTCGTGGCACGAATCGTCACTGGCTGCTTCGCCGCGGGAATCATCAGCGTAAATCAGTCTCTCGTGGGTAGCGTCGTGAGCGAGGAGGACCGACAGGGCGCCGTGGGCCTGCTCATGGGCGTCACGTTTACCGGCCAGGGTCTTTCGGCGGGTCTCGGCGGGCTCATCTGCGACCTTGTGGGGTGGCGCGCGGCATTTATCTGCTTTGGCGTACTCGGCGCAGCTGCCTGGCTCGGCGTCAGGCGCCTGAGGTACCTCGACGAGATGGACGGCGCGGGCACCGTCGACGCCCCAGCCACCGACGTGAATGTCGCAGGCGCGGGCACCGTTGACGCGCCAGGCACCGGCGTAAGTGCCGCAGGCGCGGGTGCGGTCGGCCCGGCTGAACGTGAGCCCTTCAGGCCCGCGGCGTTTCTCCGCCACGCGGCGCAAATCTTCTTTGGACCCGGACGCGCCGTCTATTTCGTTGCCTTCACGACCGGCATCATCTTCCTCGGGGTGTACGGATTCATGGGCACCTTTCTGGCCGAGAGGTGCGGCCTCTCCTCCACCCAGGCGGGTCTGCTCATGATGTTCTACGGCCTCGCCTGCCTCGCCGGAGGCAGCATTTCTGGACGCATCGGCGAGGCTCGGGGCCAGCGTGGCGTTATCGCCGTGGGCGAGACCTCGGGCGTCATCGCAACGGCCCTGCTAGCAGCGTCGACGATCACGGGCTCGTGGATGCCCGCGCTCCCCGCTGCTGCGTGCCTCGGCCTGGGCTACATACTGGTACAGCCCACGCTCGTCTCATTCTCCATGGATATCGACCCCTCGCACACGGGTCTCTGCACCGGACTCATCGGCCTGGGCGTTTTCGCGGGAGGCGGCATTGGCAGCAGTCTCGGCGGCCTTGCCATTGCCGGCGGTGGCTACCTTGCGCTCTGGACAATCGCCGGCGTGGCGCTTGTCGCCCAGGCGATCGCTGGCGCAAGGTTCCTGCCGCGGAAATAAGGCGAGGCACCAGCGACGGAGCAGCGCGAACGGCGTCGTCTCCTTCGACCCGCACCTGACTACGAACGGTTGTTCGATGGATTTCGTGTCAGAAGGGGCCGCCGGCGCGCCGGGCTATGTTAAGTTGCTTATCTAAGCCAAATTACCCGGCCCCAAACACACGAAGACGCAGCGGCTGGCGCATCGCGCCGCGGTGCTGGGGTCGCAACCAATACGCACGCCCGATGAGAGTCGAGCGCCGGCAGGGAGCATCGAGAGAGCGAGCATGGCAAAGAACACCGCAAACTATGGCAACGACAGCATCCGTCAGCTCAAGGACGAGGAGCGCGTACGTCTCCGCCCTGCCGTCATCTTCGGCTCGGACGGCCTTGACGGCTGCGCGCACGCCGCCTTCGAGATCCTCTCCAACGCGGTCGATGAGGCCCGTCAGGGCTTTGGCAAGCTGATCACCCTCACCGCCTTCGCCGACAAGTCCATCCAGGTGGAGGACAACGGCCGCGGCTGCCCGCTGGACTGGAACCCCACCGAGAAGCGCTTCAACTGGGAGCTCGTCTTCTGCGAGCTCTATGCCGGCGGCAAGTACGACAACAACCAGGGTGGCGACTACGACTTCTCGCTCGGCACCAACGGCCTGGGCTCGTGCGCCACCCAGTACGCCTCGGAGTACATGGACGTCACCGTCTGGCGCGACGGCAACAAGTACTCTCTGCACTTCAAGAAGGGCAAGGTCGTAGGCTCCAAGAAGAAGGCCCTTGAGGTCGAGCCCACCGATGAGCAGCGCACCGGCACCACCATCAAGTGGCGTCCGGACCTCGAGGTGTTCACCTCGATCGACATCCCCGACGAGTGGTACCGCGAGACCATGCGCCGCCAGGCCGTGGTCAACGCCAACGTCACCTTCCGCCTGCGCATCGAGGGCGAGGACGGCAGCTTCACCGAGGAAGACTTCTGCTACCCCAAGGGCATCGAGGACTACGTGCTCGAAAAGGTCGGCGCCAACTACCTCACCGAGCCTTTCTTCATCGAGGCGGACCGCCGTGGCCGCGACCGCGATGACCTGCCAGACTACAACGTCAAGATCACGGCGTGCATGTGCTTCTCCCGCACCTTCCAGATGCAGGAGTACTACCACAACTCGTCCTGGCTTGAGAACGGTGGATCGCCCGAGAAGGCAGCCCGCAGCGCCCTGACCAGCGCCCTCGACGCCTACATCAAGAGCCAGGGCAAGTACAACAAGAACGAGAGCTCGATCAAGTGGCAGGACGTCCAGGATTGCCTGGTGCTGGTGACCAACTGCTTCTCCACCCAGACCTCCTATGAGAACCAGACCAAGAAGGCCATCAACAACCGCTTCATCCAGCAGGCAATGACGGCCTTCTTCAAGGAGCGCCTCTCGACCTACCTGATCGAGAACAAGGACGCCGCCGGCAAGATCGTGGACCAGGTGCTCATCAACAAGCGCTCTCGTGAGAACGCCGAGAAGACCCGCCAGAGCATCAAGACCAACCTGCAGCAGAAGACCGACATGGCCAACCGCGTGCAGAAGTTCATCGACTGCCGCTCCAAGGACA
>ENA-OUQP01000353-OUQP01000353.1-human-gut-metagenome-genome-assembly--contig:-NODE-353-length-45280-cov-4.499193_pt1 | contig 45280 bp, 32 predicted proteins | sample MGYA00237951_ERZ548836 | MGnify/ENA primary metagenome ERZ548836 (study PRJEB26490, sample SAMN05194702) | human gut metagenome | biome: terrestrial biome; feature: human-associated habitat; material...
CGTCGGCAGCGTCAGATGTGTATAAGAGACAGAAAAAGGCCTTGCATTTGAGGATTACTGCTTACAGTTTGAAGCTCCCGGGAATCCGACCCGCGTTGGCTTTTCTGAGGACTGCTTCGTAAATGGCGAGGACAGCGAGTTTATTTTATCTGACGGCGGTAAGCTGCCCCTTGCACACAACCTGTTCGATCAGGATGCGATCGTGCTGACTGATATGGCGAAGGCAGTGACCCTGTGCAGTGAAAAAGGAACAAGAAGCGTGCGCGTATCCTATCCGCAGATGAATTTCCTGGGGATCTGGCATATGCCGTTTACCGATGCGCCCTATGTCTGCATCGAGCCCTGGTCTGCGCTTCCTTCCCGCAAGGGCAGGATCGAAGACCTTTCTAAGCAGCCCAACCTGGTTCATTTGCCTGCAGGCGAGCGGTATGAAAATACCTGGAGTATTGAGATTTTCTGAATTTTGCAGAACCGTGAAAAGGAATGTGCCTTGGCACATTCTTGCGCCGAGTGCGCGGTTGCTTCGGCAACCATCTACCGCGCCGAGTGCGCATCCTTGCGGAGTGTTTCTTATCGCATGGAAACGAAGTTTTCCGTACGATAAAAAAGAATCCGGCATCAGACAGCGATAGGACTGTGCGCCGGATTCTTTTTTTATAAATCTGAAATGCTCGCAGAGCGTGCGCTTTATCTCTGTGTCGCCATGGTTTTTAATTGTCCCATGACCTTTTTGACCGGAGGCAGGTAGAGGATGATCAGTGTCAGCACCGCTTCCACGGACAGATAGATGCCGTTGTAAACCAGGGAATAGACCGGTGCGGACATGCCGTAGTCTGCAGCGTAAGCGCCGAAGAAGATCATACCGGATAAAAATGCGAAGAAATAACGACCGAGTACACCTGCGATATAGCCCTTCACCAGACCGTTTTTCGATTTGGAAAACAGGCCGGATAAGCCGAGCGCACCGAATGCGAAGATGTAATCAACGAGCATCTGCGGTATGCTGATGATATACGGATCGCTGACCAGCTGTAAAAAGCCGTAGGCGATGGCGGTCATCAGTCCGGCACGCAGACCGTACCAATAGCCGATCAGGACTAAGAACAGCATGGAAAATAAAGTGATGGAGCCGCCGAAGGGCAGATGGAACAGCTTGATTTCGGAAGTGACAAAGGCAGCAGCTATCGCCATTGCGGAAAATGCCAGCTGACGTGCGGAAAATTTGGGCTGCTTCACAGAATTGCCGATAAAGCAGGCCAGCAGCAAAAGCGCCAGCATGAGGACAACCAGTGCGGTATAACCGGCAGTGGTCAGCTGATAAGTCGTTCCCCATTCATCTGTGATGGGGATTGCAAAAAAATTGGACATAAAAAAACCTCCTTGTGTGCACAGGAGGGGACGAAAAACAGGACAGATAAAAATCTGTCACATGTGCCTCCCTACGCCGGTATTATCCGGTTCAGGTGATGAGGGTCAGAAATCCGGGCGGATATTCAGTCTCAGCAATCGCTCCCCTGGCAATAGTATGAAATTCTGAAACGGAAAAAGAAACGCGTTTCGCATACTTTCGCCATTCCACTGCTTATGATAGTCGGGTTGAGGGAGCGTGTCAAGCTTTTTTCAAAGCTACGGAACCTTGGCCTGCGCATTGTGAAAGTTCACCCGCGCCATTCGCAAAAGCGCGTCTTCGACGCTCCCCGCTGCTTCGCGCTCCTTTTGCTCATAACATGGCGCTCCCTTCGTCCCTTCCTGCAGGCTGATTTTCATGCGAGCATGAAATCAGCCTGCAGGAAGGGACGAGTGAACTGGGAATAAAATTAGGGCTTGTAACCGTTTCGGATTGGGAATATACTAATATACTGAATTGACAAAAAGATAAAAACGACAAAAGGATTGCGAATAAATTGAATAACGATAATTATAAAAAATGGTTCATTGGACTGGCAGGCGGGGTTGTAGTCCTTGCAGGAGTGCTGACCAGTTCGTTTTATGTGTCTTATGCAAAGGTAAAAGGAGAACTGACCCAGACCAGCGCCGAGCTGTTAAACGCACAGAGTCAGGTGGAGGATCTGACAAAGGAGCTGGAAGAAAGCAGCAATGCAGAGGAAGAAACCCGGGAAGGCTATGTGACCGTCATGCTGCAGGACGGCGAGAAAGAGGATCTGCCGGAAATTCCATTTTCTGTAGACCTGGAGGACTGGAACTATGTGCTGGTCAATGAAAAAAATCCGCTGCGGCAGGATTTTGAGGTAGATCTGGTCAAGACGGACAATGGGAAGTATGTGGACGGGCGGATTCAGAAAGCCCTTGAGACGATGCTGGCAGACGGCAAAAAGGAAGGGCTGTCCCTGATGGTCTGTTCCGCTTACCGCGATTATCAAAAGCAGGATCAGCTGATGGACAACTCTATCGCAAAATTCGTAAGGGGCGGCATGAGCTATAAGGACGCTTTTTTCAAGACAAAGGAAGAAATCGCCCTCACCGGTGCGAGCGAGCATCACACCGGTCTCGCTGTGGATATTGTAGGCAAAAATCATCAGGGCCTGGATAAATCCCAGGCTTCCACCAAAGAGGCGATCTGGTTAAACGAGCACGCTGCGGAGTATGGTTTTATTCTCCGTTTCCCGCAGGACAAGGTGGAGATCACCGGGATTTCCTATGAATCCTGGCATTTCCGCTACGTTGGGGAAGAGGCGGCGAAGTTTATGAAGGAAAATAACCTGTGCCTGGAGGAGTTTGTAGAGCTTGCAAAGGCACAACAGGAGCAGGAGGCGTTAAAAGAAGCGGAGATGGAGTAGGGATACTGCATCAGAAAGAGAGGAGCTGTCATGGCAGACTGGGAAGCAAATGTACGCAGGGTTGTCCCCTACACACCGGGAGAGCAGCCCAAACGAAATGACATCATTAAGTTAAACACCAATGAATGCCCGTATCCGCCTGCGCCGGGTGTGGCAAAAGCGCTGCTGGAGTTTGAAGCGGATAAGCTGCGGCTGTATCCCGATCCGGCGGTCCTTGAGCTGCGGGAAGCGATTGCAGCAGCGGTTTCTATTCCAGAGCACCCGGTTGCAGCAGACCAGGTGTTTGTAGGCGTCGGCTCCGACGATGTGCTGGCGCTGGCATTTCTGACCTTTTTTAACAGCAAAAAGCCGATTCTGTTCCCGGACATCACCTATTCCTTTTATGATGTCTGGGCAGATCTGTATGGCATTCCCTATCGGACGCCTGAACTGGATGAAAGGTTCCGTCTGAAAAAAGCGGACTACCTGACCGAAAACGGTGGCATTATTTTCCCGAACCCCAACGCACCGACGGGGTTGATGGAGAATCTGGATACGATCGAGGAGATCGTGGCAAAAAATCCCGATTCCGTTGTGATTGTGGACGAGGCCTATGTGGATTTCGGGGGTGTGAGCGCCCTGCCTCTTGTGGATAAGTATGAAAATCTGCTCATTGTGCAGACGTTTTCGAAGTCGCGGGCACTTGCGGGTATGAGAATCGGCTTTGCGATCGGTCAAAAGAAGCTGATTTCCTATTTAAATGATGTCAAATTTTCCTTCAACTCCTATACAATGAACCGCCTGACAATTGCCTGCGGAAAGGCATGCGTAGAGGATCGTGGGTATTTTCAGGAGATTACGGGGAAAATCGTGGCGACCCGGGAATGGACGAAGCAGAAGCTGGCAGAGCTGGGCTTTACGTTCCCGGATTCGAAGGCGAACTTTATTTTCGCAACGCATAAAAGCGTCCCGGCGCAGGAGTTATTCGAGAACCTGAAAACAGCCGGAATTTATGTGCGATATTTCAAAAAGCCCAGAATCGACAACTATCTGCGGATTACAGTCGGTACGCAGGCAGAGATGGAGCGGCTGGTGGAAGTGCTGGCAGAGCTGGTGAAATAGGGCGCGGCAGAGGGAGCGTGGATAACGAATGGAAATGTATGAGGATTTTGCGTTAGTTTATGATCGATTCATGGATGAAACGCCCTATGAAGAATGGTGTCAGTTTGTAGTCGGACGCCTGAAACAGGATCAGATCACGGACGGAATCCTGCTGGATCTCGGCTGTGGCACGGGCTCCATGACGGAGCTTCTGGCAAAGCAGGGCTACGACATGATCGGTGTTGATCTGTCAGACAGCATGCTGGACATTGCAATAGAGAAGCGTGCGCAGTCCGGTCATAATATTTTGTATCTGCAGCAGGATATGCGGGAATTTGAGCTTTACGGAACGGTCCGGGCGGTGATCTGTCTGTGTGACTCGTTAAATTATCTACTGGAAGAAGACGACTTGCTGACAACTTTTAAACTGGTAAACAACTATCTTGACCCGAATGGGCTTTTTATCTTTGATTTTAATACGGTTTATAAATACGAAACAGTCATCGGGGACAGCACGATTGCGGAAAACCGGGAGGACTGCAGCTTTATCTGGGAAAATTATTATACGGCGGAGGATCAGATCAACGAATATGATCTGACGATTTTTGTGAAACAGCAAAAAGACCTGTTCCGCAAATTTACGGAGACCCATCTGCAGCGCGGCTATACGCTGGAAACGATGAAACGGCTCGTGGAACAGTCCGGGCTGATTTTTGTCGAGGCACTGGATGCAGACACGCATGGCAGTGTAACGGAGACGAGCGAGCGGATCTATGTGATCGCGCGCGAGCACGGGAAGAATCCGGGATAAGAAATGAAAATATCTGCGCAACGCAGAAAAGCTATGCGGTGAAAAGCGCAGCGTGGAAATGGCAGGGGCTTGCCGTAAAGTAAGCCCGAGGAATGGAGGAACTATGGGAGATTATATGGTGCGCGCGACGGCGGCCAATGCACAGGTGCGCGCGTTTGCAGTGACAACAAAGGAGCTTGTGGAGAAAGCAAGACAGGCACACAACACCAGCCCGGTAGTAACGGCGGCGTTGGGACGTCTGCTGACAGCCGGCGTGATGATGGGCAGCATGTTAAAGGGCGACGACGATCTTTTAACCCTGCAGGTGCGTGGCGACGGTCCGGTTCGCGGTCTGACCGTGACGGCAAACGCAAAGGGCGAGGTCAAGGGCTATGCGACGGTGCCGGACGTCATTCTTCCTGCGAATGCGAAGGGAAAGCTCGACGTCGGAGGGGCGGTCGGCAGGGGAACGCTCTCTGTCATCCGTGACCTTGGCTTAAAGGAACCCTATGTGGGACAGACAGCTCTGGTAACCGGAGAGATCGGGGATGACCTGACCTCGTATTTTGCAACCTCCGAGCAGACGCCTTCTTCAGTGGGTCTGGGAGTTTTGATGGAAAAGACGAATACCGTGCGCTGTGCAGGGGGCTTTATCATTCAGCTGATGCCCTTTGCAGAGGAAGAGACGATTTCGAAGCTGGAGCACAACCTGTCGCTGATCAATTCTGTGACGGCGCTGCTCGACCAGGGAATGACACCGGAGCAGCTGTTAGAGCGGGTGCTGGACGGCTTTGATGTGGAAATTACCGACCGGATGCCCTGCAGCTTTACCTGCAACTGCAGCAAGGAACGGGTGGAAAAAGCGCTGATTTCCATCGGCAAAAAAGAATTGCAGGAGATGATCGACGAGGACAAGCCGATCGAGGTAAACTGTCATTTCTGCGGCAAAACCTATAGGTTTGACGTGGATGAGCTGAAAGAGATGGAGAAAAAATCCCGATGAAAGACGGTTTTTTAAAAGTTGCGGCGGCAGCACCGAAAATCCGGGTTGCCGATCCTGCATGGAATGCGCAGGAAATCTGCAAAGTTCTGGATGCCTGTTATGAACAGCGTGCAAAGCTGATCGTTTTGCCGGAGCTGTGTCTGACCGGATATACCTGTCAGGATCTGTTTTTGCAGGAACGCCTGCTGGAAGAAAGCCTGGAAGGGCTGCAGACGGTGCTGGAGCATACGAAAGGGCACGATGCGCTGACCTTTGTGGGGCTTCCCTTTGAAAAAGACGGAAAGCTTTACAATGTGGCAGCAGCAGTGCAGGACGGCAGGATCCTGGGGCTTGTCCCGAAGCAGAATATTCCAAACTATGGGGAATTTTATGAGGTGCGGCATTTTGCGGCAGGCAGCAGGGAAGTGTCCGAGGTGGATGTGCTGGGACAGACCGTACCCTTTGGCGGAAATCTGTTGTTTTCCTGCAGGAATCTGAAAGGGCTTGTGGTGGGCTGTGAGCTGTGCGAGGATGTCTGGGTCATGGACCCGCCGTCTACTGTGCTGGCAAAGGCGGGCGCGACGGTGATCGTCAACCTGTCCGCCTCCAATGAGACAGTTGGCAAGGATACCTACAGAAAGGATCTGATCGCATCCACGAGCGCGCGGCTTCTGTGCGGCTATGTCTATGCGAGCGCGGGGGACGGGGAATCCACGCAGGATCTCGTTTTTTCCGGGCATCATATGATCGCAGAGAACGGAAGCGTGTTGGCAGAGGCTGCGCGATTCGAAAACGAGACGATTTTTTCGGAGCTGGATTTGCACAAAATCTGTCATGAACGGCGCCGGATGAGCACGTTTGTGCCAGAAAATACGGAACACTGTGTGCGGATTGGCTTTACATTGGAAAAAGAAGAAACCAGACTGACGCGAACGTTTGTCCAGACGCCGTTTGTACCGTCTGACGAAGCCCTGAAAAAAGAACGCTGTGAGCAGATTTTATCGATTCAGGCACATGGACTGAAAAAACGCTACGAACATACCGGCGCACAGACGGCGGTGATCGGTGTGTCCGGCGGTCTGGATTCGACACTCGCCCTTCTTGTGACGGCGCGGGCATTTGATCTTCTTGGAAAAAGCAGAAGCGATATCATAGCGGTGACGATGCCGTGCTTTGGCACGACGAACCGCACCTACGAAAATGCCTGCAGGCTGGCGCAGACACTCGGCGCAAAGCTCGTTGAGGTCAATATCCGCGAGGCGGTGCAGGTGCATTTTCGGGATATCGGTCAGGATATGGAAAAGCATGACGTAACCTACGAAAACGGACAGGCGCGGGAGCGCACGCAGGTGCTGATGGATCTCGCCAACCAGAGCAATGGTCTGGTCATCGGAACCGGGGATATGTCGGAGCTTGCGCTCGGCTGGGCAACCTATAACGGCGACCATATGTCGATGTACGGCGTAAACGTCGGCGTGCCCAAAACCCTTGTGCGCCATCTGGTCGCATACTGCGCGGATACATGCAGCGAGAACGAAAAAGTGCTGTGCGAGGTGCTGCTGGATGTCCTCGATACGCCGGTAAGCCCCGAGCTTTTGCCGCCGGAGGACGGAAAGATCAGCCAGAAAACAGAGGATCTGGTGGGTCCCTACGAGCTCCATGATTTCTTTTTATATCAGCTGCTGCGCTGTGGCTTTGGCCCGGCGAAGATTTACCGGCTTGCCTGCAGGGCATTTGAAGGCATTTACAGCAAAGAAACCATCGGCAAGTGGCTAAAGACCTTTTGCCGCCGCTTCTTTGCACAGCAGTTTAAGCGTTCGTGCCTGCCGGACGGACCGAAGGTCGGAAGCGTTGCGGTATCGCCCAGGGGAGACCTTCGGATGCCTTCGGATGCGAGCCGCATGGCATGGCAGAAAGAGCTGGATCAGCTGCCGGAATAAGCCGCCGATCGGCTGCAGGATAGGTCTGCGTTGGCGAGAATGCGGCGCGGGTCAGTCTCCTGGATATGCCGCCTTTTGCAGCGCAGCGTCGATCGCCTGCAGCAGAAGCTGCGACGTGTAGCGGTTTTCGTCCGGATAGGTGACGCCTTCGAGGGACTGTTTTTCACAGATCTGTTTCGCCAGTGTATCCATGCAGGGTTCGACCAGCGGATACATGGCTGTGACAGTCTGGCTCAAATTGACGAGACGGATGGAAAGAATATCGGAGCTGTCCACGACGACCTCCACATCTGCATGGTCGCTGCCAAGCTGTACGGTGGAGGTATATTTTCCGGGCAGGTACAGGGAGGCTTCTTTGTCATAATCCGGTTTAGGGACGGTCTTTTTGGGCAGGAAGGTCTGCAGCAGCAAAAACAGCAGCCCGACGCCTAAAAGGAGCAGGATTCCGGTATAGATCAGTTCTTTTAAATGAAGTACGATAATTTTTGTTTTGGAACGCATTGCGATACCCCCGGGTGCTTTGTTATTCCAGTGTACGCGCGCGCAGGGCGGATTATGTCTGTCCAAAAGGAGAACGAAACTTTATGAAAATCAGATTTACAAAAATGCAGGGCTGCGGCAATGATTACGTTTATATCAACGGATTTACAGAAAAAGTACCGCAGGAAAAGAAGCCGGAATTTGTCCGCTTTGCCAGTGACCGTCATTTTGGTATCGGCGGCGACGGCGTGATTTTTATCAATCCGTCTGACGAAGCGGATTTTGAGATGGAGATGTATAACGCGGATGGCACGAGGGCAGAGATGTGTGGAAACGGCATCCGCTGCGTTGCGAAGTACGTGCATGACAAGGGGCTGACAGATCAGACGCAGTTTTCGATTGTCAGCGGCGGAAAAGTGAAATATATGGACTTGACAGTGGAAAACGGCATCACAAAAGCGATCCGTGTGGATATGGGAGAGCCGATCCTGACGGCGGCAGAGGTTCCGGTTGTTTCCAAAAACGAGCAGTCCGTTGACGAAGAGATCGTAGTGGATAACGAAAAGTACCGGATGACCTGTGTTTCCATGGGAAATCCGCATGCGGTTGTTTTTGTGGACAGTACGGCAGATTTTCCGCTGGAGCAGATCGGACCGCATTTTGAAAACCACGAGCGCTTCCCGCGCCGTACCAACACGGAGTTTGTAGAGGTTGTATCCCCGGAATATGTAAAAATGCGCGTCTGGGAGCGCGGAACCGGAGAAACGCTCGCCTGCGGGACGGGATGCTGTGCGACGGCGGCTGCCTGCGTGTTAAACGGCAAAACCGGACGGAAAGTGACCGTAGAAGTCCTGGGCGGCGCGCTGACGATCGAATGGGACGAAAAAACGAACCATATCTTTATGACAGGCCCTGCGGAATTTGTATTCGACGGGGAACTGGAATATGAGGGTTGAGAGTTAAATGATTCTGAAAAAGAAGATACCGAGAGATTTTTATAAGCTGTTCCGCACGCAGAACATGGATTATTACATGCAGCTTCTGACTGCGCTGTATCAGGCGATGCAGGAGGCGTACGCGCTGACGCAGCTGACGGATTCGGAATGCAGAAGCATTCTGGCGGAAACGATTGCCAGAGTCAACATGGTCTGGTGGGATGACGAGACGGAAAAAACGGAGGACGAAGGCTTTCCCGGGCTTTCGCCCTCCGCTGTTTTGGACAGACTTGTAAAATGGGGCTGGCTTTCGAGCGATTTCGACGAAAAATTAAACTGTTATATCATCGGCTTTCCGGAATACAGCAGACTGTATGCAGAGCTGTTTGACCGCCTTGGAAAAGAGGACGACAGTATGGAGCGGGAGAGCATCCTGTCTGTATACAGTGCGCTTTACACCTATGACGCCGACTCGGAAAAAAACAACAGCATTTTAAAAAGCGCTGTCCGGACGTCCAAAAGCCTGGGACAGATGCTGTCCAATATGCAGGACAGCATGCGGCTGTGGTTTGACGAGCTTTCCAAACGGCGGGATTTTATCGGGATTCAGGAAGTTCTGGTCAACGAGATCAACAACCGCGAGAGTGTCAAATACGCGATTCTGACGACGACGGACAGCTTTTACCGTTATAAAGAGGCGGTCAAGGAGCTGATCGCAAAGATTCTGGAAGAAAATGAAAACCGCCGCGAGAAGCTGATGGCGCAGAAGCGGATGCTGGCGGCACAGACAGGCGGCGCAGACGCTTTACAGGAGACTGCGGCGGATGGCAGCACACCCGCCCTTTTAAAGCTGGAGCGCGGCATTCAATTTTGCGAAGAGGCGGCGCAGCTGGTTCTTTTGGTGGAGCGCGAATTTGATTTAATCGAGAAAAAGTATAACCGCCTGATCGAATTGAAAACCGTCTTTGCACGGCGGGCGCTGGCGAGAATCCACTACCTTTTGCAGGAGGGCGCAGGCGCAGAGGACAGCACACTGGAGCTGATCGGTCTGCTCAACAACAGCGGCAAAAAGAATGCGCTTCTGGAAGATTTCCGGGATAGCCTGTATGTGACGGCACCGTTTTCCATCGTCGGGGACGACAGCCTGTACAACCGCCGTCAGCGGCAGGAAAACGAGTTTGTACCGCTTGCCCTGCAGGAGGAAGCGTCCTCGGAGATCGCAGATTTTGTCCCGAAGCCGCTTTATACGGGAAAACAGCTTCAGGAATTTCGCAGACAGCATACGAAAGACGGAATCTTTCAGGTTTCGGCGGATACGGTGCAGTCAGCAGAGGATCTGGAAAAGCTTCTGTTTATCTGGCAGGAGGCGACCCAGAGCAGACAGGAGGAAGACCGGATTTTGCTGCAGGAGGAAATCCATCAGGAGGACGGCTTTTCCTACACCGGTTTTAGTATAGACGAAACGGAGAATTGATACATGTTTTCATATCTGGAAGAACGCACGCCTGCCGAGGTGGAAGCGATTCGAAGAACCATACAGGAGCTGCTTCGGCAGACCTGCATTTTACAGGTAAAATATGATCCGGTGACGCTGACGGCGCGGGATAATGCGCGCTATCAGGTCTGCTTAAAGCACCGGGAGTTTATTGCAGATTACCTTTCCGTGATCGGCTGCGAGCTCGTGCATGACCCGCAGGATCACCTGTTCCGGATTACGGGCGACGGCGCTGCGATAGAAAAAATGAGCCTGACGACGACAAAACTTTTACTTTTATTGAAGCTGATTTACCGGGATAAAATCATGGGCGAAGGGCTGCACGCGACGGTGACGACGCTGGCGGAAATCCGCGAATACGGAAGAAATACCGGACTGCTCCCCGGAAAATTGAACGCACAGGACTGGCAGGCTGCGTTGAATCTGATGAAAACGCATCAGATGATCGAGCTGCCGGGCGCGATTTTGAATGTGGAAGATCAGACGCCGATCTATATTTACGGGACGGTGAATATTTTCTGCTCTTCTACGGCGATCAATGAGCTGGTACAGCGTTATCGGGACGATGCAGAAGAAAAAACGACGGAAGGAGAAGTGGCAAGTGAAACAGGCGAAGAAGATCTTTACCCGGATGTGTCTGAATAACTGGGGCGGAATCAACCATAAAATTCTGGAATTTCATGAATATGTGAACCTGTTTTCCGGCAAGAGCGGCTCGGGAAAATCCACGGTCATGGATGCGATCCAGGTGATTTTATACGGCAGCTTTTCTCCGAGTTTTTTAAATAAAGCGGCGGACGACGCCAAAAACAGACGAAGCGTGTTGAGCTATCTGCGCGGTGAACAAAAGGACGGCACGGCAAACCGCGAAGGACAAGATTTCTGCTCCCAGATCGTCCTGGAGCTGCAGGATACCGGGACAAAGCAGTATGTCTGCATGGGAATTGCTTTTGAAGTACGGAAAAACGATTCTGAAATACGAAAGTTCGTTTATTTCAGTCATCTCGGAAAAATGCCGGAGGGCGGGTATCTGACGGCAGAGGGCTATCCTTATTCGAACCAGGAGATCCGGGCACTGACAGAGACGCGGATGAAGGAGACGGCAAAGGGCGGCAGGGCAGAGTTAAACCGCATTTATCCGTCCCGGGAGGCGTATATCAGCACGCTGTATGACCAGATCCTCGGCTACATTGACGGGAATCGTTTTATGACCATGGAAAAAAGTGCGATCGCGCTGAAAATGTCCAACGGGACGGGACAGTTTATCCGGGACTACATGTTCCCGAAAAGCGAGGGCGACACGATCGAGACGATCAGCGAACAGCTCGGCGCGTACCGGGACATCAAGGAAAAGATCGACGTGCTGGAAGACAAGATCGGAATGCTAAAAAAAGTGCGGGAAACCGGACAAAAACTGACGATGACGCGTGCAGATATCGTGAAGCAGCAGGCAATGATCCGCTGTATCGATATTGAGGATCTGAAAATCCGGATCGATGCACTTTTGCAGGATCAGGAGCGGACGCAGGAGCGTTTAAGAGAGCTTCGGCAAAAGGAAGAAGAGCTGGAAAGTCTGTCTACGCAGTTGGAAAACGAGCTGATCGTCGTCAGCGCAGATTTAAAGAGCAGCGATCTGGGAAGCCGTCAGGAGCATCTGGAAGAGCTGGAAAAAAGAAGCCGGATGCTGGCGGACAACGCAGCGCAGTGGCGTAAAATCCTGCAGGGCTTAAAACGCTGGGAGAGCGATGAAATCGTTGCGGATTATATCAGCAACCGCCTCTTGAATAAAATCGGCGCATTCTGTACGGGACCGGTTACACAAAAGCAGTGTCTGGAGCTGCGCAGCCGTCTGGAAGAGGAACGTCAGAATATCGAAGAAGAGTATGAAACATATCATGAGCAGGAGCGTCAGCTGTCCAAAGAGCTGAAAGAAAAGCAAAAGCTTCTGGACGATATGAAAAATAACCGCAAGTCCTATCCGGAAATATTGACGAAAGCGCGCACCGCACTGGAGCAGAAGCTCACCGCGCTGTATGGAAGAACGGTAAAGGTGTGGATTTTTGCAGATCTGTTCGACGTGGAAGAGGAAGAGTGGAAAAATGCGGTTGAGGGACGTCTTGGACGCCTGAAGCTGAGCCTGATCACCGAGCCGAATGTTGCGGCGGATGCGGCGGCAGCCTTCCGGGAGATGCGTCAGTTTGAAGAAGTCGATCTGATCAATTCCGAAGCGGTCACAAAAAGCGATCCGACGGCGGAGGAAGGTTCTTTATACGAGACGGTGCGCGCAGGCGAACCGTTTGCAGACAGCTGTCTGAAACGTTATCTGGGGCGGATCATGAAGTGCCGCACGGTCGAAGAACTGCGAACTGTCAAAGACGGCGTGACGCCGGACTGCTATTCCTACAGCAATTTTATTTTCCGGCATCTGAAAAAGCGCGATTACACGGTCGGCGCGTGCATCGGAAGCAAGGTTTCCCGTGCGCGGCAGCAGGACTATGAAGCGGACGCGCAGCGCCTGAAAAAAGAACTGGACGAAGCAAAGCGCATGGCGGACGGCTTAAAGGCTGTCCGGGAAATGGAGAGCCTGAAAGAAGATCCGGCGTATCTGGAGAGCCTTTCCAGGGCAGCGCAGGAGCTGGAAGCCGTGCTTTTGGAAAAGCAGGAGGCGGAAGCGACGATTGAGAGCCTGCGAGAGGGCGCGTACAAAGAGCTGGAGGAAAAGGAAGCAGAGCTTCGCAAAAAGCGCAGTGAGCTGAAAAAGAAGATGACCGGTATGCAGAATGAAATTGCACAGCAGACCGGTAATCAGGAGCGCATCCGGACAGAGCTGCAGTCCAAAAATGCAGCGTTAAAGGAGGCGTATGTCGGCTATACGGAGCAGCCGGAGATCACAGCGTCCGTGCAGGAGGCGTTGTCGAAGCGTTCCTCCGGCTCGGTCAAAGCACAGAAAAATGCAGAGATCGAGGCGCTTGGCGAAAAGGAGCAGGAACAGACAGAAGCGCTGTCGCGCGCAAGAAATGCCTATATTCTGCAGTATCCGTCCAGCGGCTTTTCTGGTTCGGAAAAGTCCAATGAGGGCTATGAGCAGCTGCTTGCCCAGTATGAGACGGATTTTGAACCACAGTACCGGACAGAGTTTGAAAAACAGTGCGATTTCATTTACCGCAGCCTGCGGGAAAATGTGATCGCAACGATTCATGGTGACATTAAGGCGGCAAAGCGGCATGCTGCGGAGATCAACCGCCTGTTGAAAAAGACGAACTTCTCGGACAGCATTTACCAGATTAAAATCGAGCCTGCCTACAATGAAAACGGTCAGTTTTACGACATGCTCATGGCGCCGGAGTTAGACAGCAAGAACCTGGATAACGACGGCTTCGAGGGGCAGCTGTCCCTTGGAGAAGACAGCTTTTATCAGAAATACGAAGCGAAAATCAAACTGCTGACCGATAAGTTCATGCCGGTGAGGGACGATGATGAACGCGTGCTGGAGCAGCACCGCCGGGAAATGGAGCAGTATGCGGATTACCGCAACTACCTGTCCTTTTCCATGTACGAGCAGGTTACGGATGCAGACGGAAACGTGATCCGAGAGAATTTCGTAGATGATATGGCAGGGCGCGATTCCGGCGGCGAGGGACAGAACCCGAAATACGTCGCGCTGCTCGCCGGTTTTGCGATGCTTTACATGCAGCAGACCAACCGCGACAGCCGAATCAAGCTGGTGCTTCTGGACGAGGCCTTTTCCAAAATGGATCAGGAGAGAAGCGCGGTCTGTTTAAAATATGCGCGGCAAATGGATCTGCAGCTGATTGTCTGCGTGCCGGACGAACGCTTACAGTCTCTGATCCGCAACGTGGACTGCGTCTACGGATTCAGACGCCATAAAAACCAGATTTCGATGATGCATATCGATAAAGGAAATTACCTGGAAATGCTGGAAGGCGCAGAGACAGAGAAAACCGGAGCCGGAACAGCGGCGGAGTGAGGTTGGCAGTCGGATTCCAGCAGCGTTGAAATTACAGAATAGAGCATAAGAATGCCCCGGGCAGCGGTGACACGATCGCCTGCCCGGGGCATTTTTGCGCGCGGCCGCGGCTCGCCCGCTTCGGGACTATTTGTGTGCGGCCGCGGCTCGCCCGCGTCGAAGCCTTTTCGTGCGCAGCCCAGGCTTCACTTCATTTTAAATCACTCCACCGCGCTGAAAAAGATCCACGTTCCGGGCGTAACTGCATGTTCCTGTCCGGCGATCGTGATCACCGCGTCAACCGGCGTTTCGATTTCGTAGCGCCACTGATCGCCCTGCAGCTTCCAGTCAGAGCGGATCAGACCATGGCGGGAGCGATAGGAGCAGGAAAGCCAGCCGAGGCGTTTGTCGGGAAGCGGAGAGACAGAAATCTTTTCATAGGCGGGATAGCCGTCAAGCGGACGGATTCCGGCGGCGTTTCCATATACCCAGTCAGCGACTGCGCCGTAAGCGTAATGATTATAGGAATTCATGTCGCGGGTCCAGAAATCGCCGTTTTCCATAATACCGTCCCAGTGCTCCCAGATAGTCGTTGCGCCTTTTGTGATCGGATAAAGCCAGGAAGGATAGTTTTCCCGCAGCAAAAGTGACCAGGCGAGGGAGACATAGCCGTAGTCCGAAAGTACATGGAGCAGGTAAGGCGTTCCGACAAAGCCGGTTTTTAACTGCACACCGGCGTCTGTAACGAGCTTTGCAAGCTGGTCTGCCGCAGCCTGACAGTCTTTTGCCAGGTGGAAATGGGCGGCGAGGATGCATTCGGTCTGCGTGTGGTAAACCGGCCAGGTTTGCTGGAAAGCGGTGACGATATCGGCATAAAGCGCTTCATATTCGGAAACATCTTCGCCAAGCACTTTACCGGCTGCAATGACCAGTTCTGTGGAATGTGCATAAAAAGCCGAAGCGATCAGGTCTTCGTCAGAAGAGCCCTTGTAGCTGCCGGACGGCGCGTCCAGACCGAGCCAGTCTCCGTAATGTTCGCCTCCGGTCCAGAGATTCTTTGTTGTTGTGGAAGAGGTGATGTAGCCAACCCACTTTTTCATGCTGTCAAACTGACTGCGCAGAATGTTTGCATCGCCGAATGCCAGATAAAGTTCCCACGGGCAGACACAGGCTGCGTCGCCCCAGGCTGCGCTGGTCTTTTGATTTTCCAGGATGGCGGGGATAACATGGTCTACATGACCGTCCGGATACTGGTCTGCAGCAAGATCCGAAAGCCATTTGCGGTAAAATGCTTCCGTATCGAAATTGTAGCAGGCGGTACGGATAAATACCTGCGCATCGCCTGTCCAGCCGAGACGTTCATCGCGCTGCGGGCAGTCGGTCGGGACATCGACAAAGTTGCCTTTCTGTCCCCAGATGATATTGTCGAACAGCTTATTTAACAGCGGATTTGAACTGGAAAGAAAACCGGTGCGCTGCAGGTCGGAGCAAACGACAAATGCGGTAAAATTGTCCGGACGTACTGCTTTTGCCCCGCCGGGAAACTGATCGACACGGATATAGCGGAAGCCGAAGAACGTCAGCTTCGGATGCCAGGTCTGGAAGCCGTCTTTGCAGAAATAGAAAAACTTCGCTTTGGCGGCGCGGTAGTTTTCTGTGTAAAAGTTTCCGTATTTGTCAAGAACTTCCGCATGGGAAAGTTCAACGCAGTCGCCTGCATGGGCATCTAAAGAAACTTCGACATAACCGGTGATTTCCTGCCCGAAATCGACGACGGTTTCGCCGGCAGGCGTGGTGAAAATTCGAGCGGGCAGGATGCGTTCCTGTTCGGTGATTTTTTCGCCCTGCTGGGCAATCAGTGTGTCGGACGGCCCGTCAAACTCGGCGATTGCGATCGGGGCAGAGGACGGATCGAACGCTGCGTCATAGGTTTCGCCATCATAAATTTCGCTGAAACGGACATTGCTTTCATACGCCGACCAGTCTGCACCGGTCGGAAGAAGCTGCGTGCTGCCGTCCGTATAGGTGATCGTCAAAAGTGCGATCAGTCCGGCGGGAATCTGCGCTTTTTCCTGACGGTGCGCTTCATCGGGCCAGGCGAGCGGACTGCGATACCACCCTTTTCCGACGATGATGGAAAGTTCATTTTCCGAAGAAAGGAGATCGGTGATATCATAAGTCTGTACCTGCAGGCGGTGGCGATAGGACGTCCAGCCGGGCGCAAGGACGAAATCGCCGATGCGTTTTCCATTTAAGGACGCTTCATAAACGCCCATCGCAGTGACAGAAAGTGTTGCGTGTGCAACAGAAGATAAATTCTGATCGGGAGAAAACTGTTTGGAATAGACCGGGCAGACGTCCCATGTTGTCTGTGCCGGGCGAATCCATTTTGCATTTAGAACCATAAACATACCCTCCTTGTTTTTGTTCGTCTTGACTTTTATGATAACAGATAGTAGCCTAAAGAAAAGCACCTGATTTTGACTGAAAATGGGGGTGAACTTGTCTTTATGTTCCGTGGGGAGATTACAGAATTTCAGCTATATCAGAACAGGAAAGCGGAAAAACTCGTTATGATGCCGTTTTGTCAGGAAGATCTAGCGATGCACGGCCATAATTTTTTTGAGCTGGCATACATCACGGGTGGGACAGCGGAGCATACGCTGGAAAACGAAGGGAAAACCATTTCTGCAGGCGATTATTTTTTTGTGGATTACGGCTGTCTCCATGGATTTCAGAACTGTAAAAATCTGACGCTGATCAACTGTCTGTTTCTGCCGGAGACGGTGGATGAAACACTGCAGGGCTGCCGGAGTTTTTCCCGGCTGTTGCAGGGCTGTCTGTTAAAATATTACCGGATGTCACTTGGGCAGGCGAAGTTTACCAGAGTGTTTCACGACCGGGATGGACAGGTAGGGCAGCTGATGCAGGAAATGCTTCTGGAATATCAGGAGCAAAAAGTCGGATGTTATCCGCTGCTTCGGTTCAAGCTTCTGGAAATCCTGCTTCTGACGCTGCGCGGGCTGATCGAACCGGAAAACGAGCGCCCCTACAGTACGTCTGTGCAGGAGGTGCTGGAATATGTAAACGGGAACTATCAGGACAGCCTGACGCTGGGAACATTCTGTGAGCAGAAGCATTACAGCGTTGCCTATATCAGCAGGCGGTTTAAGCAGGAAACCGGGGTGACGCTGCGCGAATATGTCCAGAATGTCCGCATCGAAAAAAGCTGCGAACTGTTGGAAGACAGTGATCTGAGGGTGGTGGAGATCGCCCGCAGAGTCGGCTATGAAGACATAAAATTTTTTAATCAGATTTTTAAGCGGCGGATGCAGATATCCCCGCGGGAATACCGGAAAATCTGCATGAACCGTGCAGCAGACGGATAAAAGATATGGAGCAGAAATATCTGAAAACAGAGGAAACCAATTCAAAACAGGAGGAAGTATGGAACCGAAGGTAAGCATTATTGTTCCTGTATACAATGCACAGGAATATTTGAAACGCTGTGTGGACAGCATTTTAAGTCAGGATTACCGCGACTTTGAGCTGCTTTTGATGGATGACGGCAGTAAGGATGCATCCGGCGAAATCTGCGACGCCTATGCACAGCAGGATGGCCGGGTACGTGTGGTCCATAAAGAAAATACCGGCGTGTCGGATACGAGAAATCAGGCACTGGAGCTGGCGCGGGGAACGTTTCTTCAGTTTTTGGACAGCGACGACTGGATCGTGCCGGAGGCCACAAGGCTTCTGGTGCGTTCGATGGAGGAATATAACTGCGACATGGTCATTTCCGACTTTTACCGGGTTTCGGGGGAAAGGCTGGCGCAGAAGGGCGACATCGAAGAGGACAAGGTGATGAGCCGTCAGGAGTTTGCTTCCTATATGATTGAAAATCCGGCGGATTTTTATTACGGCGTACTCTGGAACAAAATGTACCGCAGGAGCATCATCGAAGAATATCATATCCGGATGGATACCTCCATCAGCTGGTGTGAGGACTTTTTGTTTAATCTGGAATATATCCGCCATGCGGAGAGCTTTTTTGCCCTGCAGGTGCCGATTTATTATTATCTGAAGCGCCGCGGCAGCCTGGTCAGCCAGGGAGCGAGCATCACCAACACGGTGCGGATGAAGAGCAACATTTTCGAGTATTATAACGAATTTTATAAAGACGTTTACGAGGATAAGGATTACGCCGATATCCGGCTGCAGGTCTACAGCTTTTTATGGGCTGCGGCAAAGGACGGCAGCGTGCTTGCGGGAAGCAAGAAGCTGGGGGAAGAGCGCAGGCGGATTACCCGGGAAGAAGTGGAAGGAAACGGCGCAGTGATCGGGCAGTACCGGTTCCGCAGGCTGTATGAATATGAGCTGGATCTGGCGGCGCAGAAAAATATGCTGACGTTGGATGAGGCGCTTTTGCTGTGTGCCCTCGCCCAGTGCAGCGCCTGCTACAGCGCACGCAAGCTCGGGGAAATCGCCGGAGTCGGACAGCCGAGGCTGTTTCTTGCGATGCAGAAGCTGGAACGCAAAAAGCTGATCGCGCCGGAAAAGCCGGTGAAGGAAAAGAGTGCAAAGGAAAAGCCCGCCGACAGGATAGAAAGCACAGCGGAGAAAAAAGAGCGCACGGCGGACAAAAAGGAAAAAAGCAGCGAAAAGAAAGAAAAAAACCGTTTGCTCCTGACAGAGGAAGGCAGGAAGCTTTCCGGAGAGCTGCTGCGTGTGGAAAAAGACCTCTACAGCGTCTGCATGGAAGGTATTTCGGACGAGGAACAGAAGCGGATGGAAAAGCTGATGGACAAAATTCAGGAAAACATGATTCGATTCATGGTGAAAGAAGTGCCGGAGGACGAACCGGGTTTGGAGACAGAGGAAGCGGGTGAACGGAAACAATAATCTTGCGCAGTTTACGCGCCTGGTTTATGATAAGGATAAATCATGAATTAAAGTGAGGAATATTATGAATCTGCCGTCCGCGTTTTTGACGCGCATGCAGGAAATGCTGGGAGAGGAATACGAAGCATTTCTGCAGAGCTATGAATCCGGTCATTATCAGTCGCTGCGGCTCAATCCGCGCAAAACGGACCGGGAGGAATTTACGGAAAAATCGCCGTTTCATCTGACGCCGGTCGCATGGGAGAAAAACGGTTTTTATTACAGCGAAGAGGATACACCGGGCAAGCACCCGTATCACGAGGCTGGTGTTTATTATATTCAGGAAGCGAGCGCGATGGCGCCTGTCGGATATCTGGACGTACAACCGGGGGATTATGTGCTGGATCTGTGCGCTGCCCCCGGCGGGAAAAGCACCCAGATCGGTGCTGCGATGCAGGGAAAAGGTATTTTAGTCTGCAATGAGATCCATCCGGCGCGGGCAAAAATTCTTTCGGAAAATGTGGAGCGGATGGGACTGACCAATGCAGTTGTGACGAACGAAAGCCCGGAGCGACTGTCCGCTTATTTCCCGGAATATTTCGATAAAATTTTGGTGGACGCCCCATGCTCCGGTGAGGGGATGTTCCGAAAGCATGAGGAAGCCTGCAGCGAATGGAGTCCCGAAAACGTGGAGCTGTGTGCAAAGCGGCAGGACAGCGTGCTGGATGAAGCTGCCGCAATGCTGAAAAAAGGCGGCAGGCTGGTATATTCGACCTGTACGTTTGCGATGCAGGAGGATGAAGGCAGTGTTGCACGATTCCTTTTGCGGCATCCGGAATTTTCCATAAAAGAGACGCACCGTTATGACGGTATGGAGCCGGGCAGACCGGACTGGGCGGGAACCGAGCCCGTCCCGGACGGAATGGAAAAGACCATTCGTCTCTGGCCCCATAAGCTGCATGGAGAAGGACATTTTCTGGCGGTGCTTGAAAAAACAGGGAAAGTGCCGGAGGGATACCGGGCGCGCAGCCTGTATGGAATCCAGAAAGGAATTGCGCCCAAGGATTTTGCTGCATGGAAAGAATTTGAACGAGAAAGCCTGAAGAAGCAGTTTGATGGAATCTTTTTATTGTTCGGCGACCAGCTTTATCTTGCGCCAAAGGACATGCCGGCTTTAAAAGGCTTAAAGGTGCTGCGTCCGGGACTGCATCTGGGCACGATGAAAAAAGGGCGGTTTGAACCGGCACATGCGCTGGCACTTTCGCTTTCGCCCAAAGATGCAGTGCATTGCTGCAACCTTTCCGGTGACAGCCAGGAGGCAAGGCAGTGGATCAACGGCATGACGCTTTCCAAAGACGGGGAAAAGGGCTGGCAGCTGGTCTGCGTAGATGGATACAGCCTCGGCTGGGGAAAGCTGGCAGGCGGGATTTTAAAAAATCATTATCCCAAAGGGCTGCGCAAAACAATGTGACAGATGTGCTGTCTGTGCAAACCGCCGCAGGCGGAGCAGGATTCTGTTTTACATATGCAGGAACCCAAAAAATGGAGGAAAACAGTATGAGATTTACACTGGATTACGATCAGTACGCTGCCCTGGCAAGACAGACGGCAGCAGAGGGATGTGTTCTTTTAAAAAATGAGAAGGAGGCACTTCCGATCCGAAAAGGAGAGACAGTTTCCGTGTTTGGACGGATTGCCTTTACCTATTATAAGAGCGGAACCGGATCGGGCGGTATGGTAAATGCTCCCTATGTGACAAATATCCTGGATAGCTTAAAGGAATGCAAGGATATTTCTGTCAACGAAGAGCTGGAAGCGGTTTATCAGGACTGGATCCGGGAAAATCCCTTTGATATGGGAGAAGGCTGGGCGCAGGAGCCCTGGAGCCAGAAGGAAATGCCGGTCAGCGAGGCGCTTGCACAGAAAGCTGCGGCATCCTCTGACCTTGCTGTTGTTGTGCTGGGCAGGACAGCAGGCGAGGACATGGACAACAGCGCAGAGCCGGGAAGCTATCTGCTGACAGCAGAGGAGGAGGCGCTGATCAAAACCGTCTGTAGCGCATTCAAACGGACTGCCGTTGTGTTAAACGTCGGCAATATCATTGATATGAAATGGGTGGACCGCTGCCAGCCCCAGGCAGTTTTATATGTATGGCAGGGCGGTCAGGAGGGCGGACATGCGGCGGCAGATATCCTGACCGGCGCAGTGAATCCGTGTGGTAAGCTGAGCGATACGATCGCAGCAGATATTTCGGATTACCCGTCTACGGATCATTTTGGAGATGCTGTATGCAATGTGTATGCAGAGGATATTTACGTTGGCTACCGTTATTTTGAAACCTTTGCAAAGGAAAAAGTAAGCTATCCCTTCGGCTTTGGTCTGTCTTATACGGATTTTTCCGTGGAGGTTTTGAATACAAGAACGGACGGTATGAAAGCAGAACTTACCGTTTTAGTTAAAAACATCGGAAAGACTGCCGGAAAAGAAGTCGTGCAGGTGTATGTCTGCCCGCCTCAGGGAAAGCTTGGCAAGCCTGTCCGGAATCTAAACAGCTTTTACAAGACGCAGCTGCTTACGCCAGGAGAGGGGGAGGAGGTAAATCTCGTCGTTTCCCTGGAAAAGAGTGCATCCTATGATGACAGCGGCGTAACCGGGGAGAAATCCTGTTGGGTGCTGGAAGCGGGCGCTTATGGCATCTATGTCGGAACGGATGTCCGCAGCGCGAAAAAGGTTTGCGAGGTGCAGTTAGACGAGTTGCACGTCATTTCCAGACTGGAAGAGGCGCTTGCACCGGTACAGCCATATGAGCGTCTGGTTCCGGTCGAAACGGGCAAAAAGGGCACAGACGGAGAGCCGGTTCTGGAAATCGGAAAACAGGCAGCGCCTCTGCGGAGTGTCGATCTGGCAGAAAGAATCCGGACTGAACGCCCGGAGGCAGAGGCCTGCATCGGCGATCAGGGCTGGAAGTTAGCGGATGTCTGTGATAAAAAGGTGACGCTGGAACAGTTTTTATCCCAGTTATCGGACGAAGATCTGGCATGCCTGGTCCGGGGAGAGGGCATGTGCTCTCCGAAGGCAACACCTGGCATTGCATCTGCATTCGGCGGTGTGACGGATTCCTTAAAGGCATTTGGCATCCCGGTTGCGGGCTGCTCGGATGGACCCTCCGGAATCCGTATGGACTGCGGAACCATCGCCTTTTCCCTGCCAAACGGCACACTGCTTGCCTGCACCTTTAATCCGGAGCTGGTGGAACAGCTTTATGAGATGGAAGGAATGGAGCTGCGCAAGAATCAGATTGACACGCTGCTGGGGCCCGGCATGAACATTCATCGCAATCCGTTAAACGGCAGAAACTTTGAATATTTTTCGGAAGACCCCTGTGTGGCAGGTACGATGGCTGCAGCTCAGTTAAAGGGCATGGGAAAATACGGTGTGACCGGAACGATTAAACACTTTGCGGGAAATAACCAGGAATTTAAGCGGCACGATGCAAACGGCGTTGTTTCCGAACGTGCGCTGCGCGAGATCTATTTAAAAGGCTTTGAAATCGCAGTAAAAGAAGGACATGCCTACAGCATTATGTCTACCTATGGACCGATCAACGGAATCTGGACAGCAGGCAGCTACGACCTGCTGACGACGATTTTGCGGAAAGACTGGGGCTACCAGGGCGTGGTAATGACCGACTGGTGGGCGAAGATGAACGAGGAAGGCGAGGAAGGCTCCCAGAGCAATACGATTCCGATGGTGCGCGCCCAGAACGACGTTTACATGGTTGTTTCGGATTCTGCTTCGAACTCTGCAAATGACAACACGATGGAGGGCCTGGCAGATGGACGGCTCACAAGGGGACAGCTGGTCAGAAATGCAAAGAATATCTGTCATTTTCTGATGCGTTCTCCGGTGATGAACCGTTTCTGTGATCGGGAATTTGATGTATGTGAAGAAATTAACAATCCGGCAAAAGATGCGATGGCAGGAAATTTGATCGCAAGCCAGAAAGTAGAAAAAGAGGCAAAGCTCGATCTGACAAAGCTGAGCACCCAGAAGGGCGTGCGCGCCGGGTATCTGCTGGACGTCTCCAAAGCAGGAAGCTATCAGATGATTTTTAAAATGCATTCCGGGGAAAATCCGTTTGCGCAGCTGCCGGTTTCCATCTTTGTCAACGGCGTCCTTCAGCAGACGACGACCTTTAACGGAACCGACAACAAGATCATAGAGCGTGCGGTAACGATAAGCTTCCCGGAAAGCGGGGAAAACCAGCTGACGCTGTTCTTTGGCGAGAGCGGGGTTCGCATGGATGAAATCCTTCTGGTGCAGGAATAAAACGGCATACAGGGGATTTGCGTACGGACTGGAGGAAACGTGAAGAAAGAGAAACAAAAAGACAGAGAGGATAGACAGATCTGCATTGTGTTCGCGACGGCGCTTCTTGCGTGCGTGCTCCTTACCGGCTGCGGTGCTGCGAAGGAGGACAATCTTTCGCAGGGAATTGCGCTGGTGGAGCAGATGGACTATGAGGGCGCGCTGACCTGCTTCGAGGCGGCAGCCCTGAATAAAGAGGATCTGCGTCAGGTTTACAGAGGGCAGGGGCTGGCTTACATGGGCATGACGGATTATGAGAATGCAGCGGCGAGCTTTGAAAAGGCGCTGGGGCAGAGCAGCCCGCGTCCGGATGCGATGGATTATGACATCAACTATTATCTGGCGACTGCCTATTATCGGAACGGACAGGTCGACAAAGCGATCCATGTTTATCAGGCAATCACGGATCTGAAGCCCGGGGAAAAGACTGCCTGGTACTTAAAAGGGACCATGGAGCTGGAGCAGGGCAGTACGGACGCTGCGAAAGCCGATTTTGACAAGGCGGTTGAGGCTGCGCCGAACGATTACGACATCCGGATTGATATTTTCTGCAGCTGCAGCAAATACGGACAGGACGATCTTGGAAAATCCTATCTGGAAAATGTTCTGGACGGCGACGGGAAGCGGATTTCGGATTTCGATCTCGGCAGAATCAGCTACTACCTGGGTGATTATGAGCAGGCCCGTACCTCTTTGGAAAAGGCGCAGGAAAACGGCGGTGCGGAAGCAGCGTCCCTGCTCGGTCAGACCTATGAGGCGCTCGGTGACTACAATTATGCGGCGAGTGTCTATAACACCTACCTGCAGAACAAAACGCCGGACGCGTCTTTGTACAATCAGCTCGGGCTTTGCAAATTAAAGGGCGGCGATTATGAAGCGGCGCTTGCAGCGTTCCAGGCGGGCCTGGAAGTAGAGGGCAATACGGCGACGCAGTCGCTGATGTTCAACGAACTGGTAGCGTATGAATACCTTGGGCAGTACGACAAGGCGAAGCTTGCGATGGATCAGTACCTTGCTTTGTATCCGGACGATGAAAAGGCACAGCGGGAAGCGGTATTTCTGCAGACGCGGTAGCCCCACACACGGACAGGACAGTATAGTCGCATGGCTGCTTAGAAAGAAATGTAGGGAATGACTATGGAGAAACGTGTAAAAATCAGAAAAACGGTTTTTGGCGGCGCGATCGCCCGTATCTGCTGTCTGGCGTTGTGCCTTTGTCTCGGATTGTCGATATCGATGACGGCACAGGCAGCATCCGGGAAAAAAGTGACGCCGGTTACGATGGCAGCAGTCGTCGGGGAAGAAAAAACGGTGACGCAGCAGGCGGATAAAACCTCTGCAGCACTTGGTATGTTACCGGCGGGCACGACGGTCAACGTATGCGGGCAGACCGGCAGCGGAGAAAATGGCATGTACCAGATTGTGTATGGAAATGCCATCGGCTATATCACACAGGCAGCCTGTCAGTCGATCAGCGTGGATGTAGCGATGACGGCAGCGCTTGCTGCACAGGCGGAAGCGGTGAAACAGCAGGTGGCACAGGCGGAAGCAGCAGCGGCGGCACTGGCAGCGCAGCAGGCGGCACTGGCGCAGCAGGCAGCAGCGCAGCAGGCAGCACTGGCACAGGCGGCCCCCATTCCGGCGGGCAGCGGCAACGTCATCTTCGTCGGGGACTCCCGCACGGGACAGATGGCGAATGCAGTCGGTGGAACGGCAGCATGGCCTGGTACGGCCTTTGTGGCATGCTTTGGAGGTGGCGTGGACTGGCTTTCCACCGCCCAGGCGAAAAAGGACGTCGACCAGTATGTGATGCCCGGCTCAGTGATTATTCTTAATTACGGCGTCAATGATTTATCACGACACAACGATTATATTACGACGATTAACCGATATGCACAGGATTGGATTTCGAAAGGTGCGACGGTGTACTTCGCCTCGGTCGGTCCGGTCGGGGAAAACGAATACGGAAAACGCAACTGGGCGGTAGAATATTTTAACAACCAGTTAAACAACCGGCTGGATGCCAGAATCGGACGGCTGAATCTGTATGTGTTTCTGACGGGCAGCGGATATACCACGCAGGCAGACGGACTGCATTATGATGGTGCAACCTACGCAGCGATGTTCCGGTTTTTGATGCAGAGCATTGGAAGAATATGAAACAAAAATACGAACACATTCAGCTTCTGAGGGCGCTCGCCTGTATCGGAGTGTTTATCACCCACCTTGCACCGAGGCTGGGAGCGACGGGAAAAGCCGCGTGGCTTGCCAATCAGGGAGCGGCGGGCGTGTATCTCTTTTTTGTCCTCAGCGGCTATCTCGCCTGCTGTGACAGAAAGCTCCCGACGGCTGGGAAAAAAGAACTGCTGACCTATTATAAAAAACGTCTGGTGCGGATTCTTCCGCTGTATTATGGGGTGATCCTTTATAACATCCTGCTGCACGGGCTGATTTTAAAGGATATTCCGGCAGACCCGCAGGGCCTGTACTGGCTTCGGTATTTTTTCCTGACAAACAGCGTGATCCCTGCGCCGAATGATTTTTGGGGAAACCTGAGCGCAACGTGGACGATCAGCCTGTTTATGGCATTTTATCTGCTTGTGCCGGTCTTTGTGCGCCTGATCCGCGGCTGTACGAGCGCGTTTTTCTGCTATGTACTGGCATTGATTCTGCGGTATTTGTGGGTAAAAACCGGATACGGTGATTACATGATGATTTTTTACTACCTGCATTATTTTCTGCTCGGTATGCTGGTCTGGGAGATCCATCAGGCGGGAAGGCGTATCGGCGCGCAGCTGCTTGTCTATATCGGCATGATTGCGGCAGCAGGTGCGGTTTTGGCCCTTGGCAGGGCGCAGACGGATTCGTTTATTTGGTGGTCGTGGTGCTTTGGCATGTTACTGCTTGCAGGCAGTGGCTTTCGGTTCTGCAGGAAAGGAATCGGCGGTCGGATTTCGGACGCTGTGCTGTGGACGGATCGGTATTCGTATGAGATTTATCTGGTGCATGCCGTAATTTTAGAAGGGCTCGGCATGGTGCGGGTACAGATCGGACTGCCGAACGCAGCGTTTCTGATTCTGGCGCTGCTTCTGACCGGCGCAGGTGCGGTACTTTCCAAAAAACTGATCGAAGACCCCATCGCCGGACTTGTTGCCCGAAGCAGAATGTGATACCATAGCAGAAGCTTGGAAAAACTGACGCAAGTCAGGAAAACAAAAAGGAGAAAAAGATATGATTGACCAGTTAATTGCAAATATCAAAAAGACAAATGCTCCAATCGTTGTCGGACTGGACCCGATGATGAAATTTATTCCGGAGCAGATTCAGAAAGCTGCTTTTGCGGAATACGGCGAGACGTTAAAGGGCGCTGCAGAAGCGATCTGGCAGTACAATAAGGGCATCGTGGATGCAGTAGCGGATCTGATTCCGGCAGTAAAGCCGCAGATCGCCATGTATGAGCAGTTCGGCGTAGCAGGTCTGATCGCATTCCAGAAGACCGTCGCATACTGCAAAGAGAAAGGTCTGGTTGTCATCGGCGATGTAAAACGCGGCGATATCGGTTCCACTTCTGAGGCTTATGCGGTTGCCCATCTCGGAAAAGTAGTAGTGGGAGAAAAGAGCTATGCACCCTTTGACGAGGATTTTGCAACGGTGAATCCGTATCTGGGTTCCGACGGCATCAATCCGTTCATAAAGGTCTGCAAAGAAGAAAATAAGGGCATTTTTGTGCTGGTAAAAACTTCCAACCCCAGCAGTGGTGAGTTCCAGGATCGTCTGGTGGACGGCAGACCGTTGTATGAAATCGTCGGTGAAAAGGTTGCCGAATGGGGCAGCGAGTGCATGGGCAGCGAATATAGCAATGTTGGTGCGGTTGTTGGCGCAACCTATCCTGAAATGGGCAAGGCGCTGCGCAAGGTGATGCCGAAGTCCTACATTCTCGTGCCCGGCTACGGCGCACAGGGCGGCAAGGGCGCTGATCTGGTGCACTTTTTCAATGAAGACGGACTTGGCGCGATTGTCAACTCTTCCCGCGGCATTATTGCAGCATATCAGCAGGAAAAATATGCACAGTTTGGTGCGGCTAACTATGCAGACGCATCCAGACAGGCGGTTATCGATATGAGAGAAGATATCGCACAGGCGCTGCAGGGACGCAAATAAAAATTACCCTTCGCAGGCGGGAAAGGTTGTCCGGAAGGTCAATCAGAATATAGAAAAAATCGGGTGGAAGCTGTCAGGTGTCTGTCGCTTCCGCCTTTTTTGTGTCATAGGAAACTTCGTCCTATGACACAAAAACGCTCCGCGAGAACCATAAGCGGTGGAGAGGAAGGCGGTCGCTTATGCAACCCTCTACAGACGTAAAAATCCTGCGGAGCAGATCGCCAGGCGGTTGCGTTTATTGTGAGAATAGAGCACGCGGGGATGGACAAGTCGAAAAAAACGCAATATAATGAATGAAATGCAGTAACTGTGAAGGTACGGAACAGTTACGAAATGTAATAGATTGTAACGGGGAAGAAAAAGAATGGATCAGAAAATCAGCATAACAAAAGAACAGGTTCAGGAAGAAATGAAATGTTTCCGCAGGATTTTTCCGATCGTGAGGCTCCTGGACGGGGAAAAGCTGCTGCGAAGAAACGATGGCATGGAAGCAGAACCGGTGGAGACCGATGCACCGGAAGGCTGCCATTGTTATGATCTGTGGAAATACTCGGCTCCCTGTAAGTATTGTGTTGCACTGGAGGCAGTCAGAAGCAGAAAAGAAAAGTGCAAGCTGGAGATTATGGAGAATGACATCTATCAGGTGATCGCAAGATATCTGGAAATAGATGGAAAGCCTTGCGTAATGGAACTGGTGCACCGTCTGGATGAGGATGCGCTGACGGATCTGGAGGAAAAGCAATATCTGATTGATCAGCTGGCAGGCTATAACGAGAAGCTCTATCGAGACGTGCTGACAGGTGTACTCAACCGCCGTTATTACGAAGAAAAAATCAAAAATATGCGGGGTCCTGTGGGCATTGCCATGATGGATCTGGATAATTTTAAATATTATAACGATTCCTACGGACACAATGTGGGGGATCTTGCACTCAATAGCGCTGTGAAAGTGATCTTATCCCATATCCGAAAAACAGATGTTCTGATCCGCTACGGTGGGGACGAATTTTTGCTGATACTGCCCGGAATCCGGAAGGACGCCTTTGACAAAAAGCTCAACCAGATCCAGAAACAGCTTCATCAGACCACGGTGGAGGGCTATCCGGGTATCTCCCTTTCTGTAAGCATCGGAGGAGTAACGACGGTAGAAGAAACTGTGGGGACTGCCTTGGAGCGTGCGGATCGGCTGATGTATCAGGCAAAGAAGCATAGAAATCAGGTTGTGACAGAAAGCAGTACGGAGGGAATCCGTCAGGAGGTCGGAGAAAGGCTGGAACGGGACCGCAGCAGAGAGCTTGTTCTCATTGTGGATGATGCCGAGATCAACCGGGAGATTCTCTTCGAAATGCTCAAGGATAGGTTTGACATTATAGAAGCATCCAGCGGCGAAGAGTGTCTGGAGCTGCTGCATCAATACGGGACAGAAATATCGATCGTTTTGCTGGATTTCATCATGTCGGGAATAGACGGACTCGGTGTTTTGAATGTGATGAATAAAGAACATCTCATCGAAGATATTCCGGTCATCATGATTTCCAGCGAAGACTCGGCTCTGCATATCCGCCAGGCATACGAAATGGGCGTATCAGACTATATCAGCAGACCCTTTGATACAAACGTCGTCCGCCAACGGGTATATAATACCATCAAGTTGTATGCAAAGCAGCGCAAGCTGATCGATCTGGTTGCAGGCCAGATGCAGGAAAAAGAGAAAAACAACCAGATTATGGTCAATATCCTGAGTCATATCGTAGAATGCCGAAACGGAGAGAGCGGACAGCATGTCCGGAATATCGGAATACTGACGAAGCTTCTTTTGAAAAAGCTGATGCAGAAAACGAATCGATACCAGATGACATGGGGAGACTTAAACCGGATCGCCCTGGCGTCGGCACTTCATGATATCGGCAAAATCGGCATTGAGGAAGCAATCTTAAATAAGCCCGGAAAGCTGACGCAGGAAGAATACGAAGAAATGAAAAAGCATACCGTAATCGGGTGGTCAATGCTTCAAAATCTGAAACAGTATCAGGAGGAACCGCTGGTACGGATGGCAGAACAGATCTGTCGCTGGCATCACGAGCGCTACGACGGAAAAGGCTATCCGGACGGCTTAAAGGGGGACGAGATCCCGATTTCCGCACAGGTGGTTTCCCTTGCAGATGTATATGATGCACTGACCAACGAGCGTGTATACAAAAAGGCAATTCCACATGAAAAGGCCATCGAAATGATCGTCGCAGGAGAATGCGGACAGTTCAATCCGATGCTGATAGAATGTCTGCTGGAGATAAAGGAGGATATCCCGATTCAGCTGATGAATGCGGAGTACAGAAATAGCTGGACACCTCTGGATGTGTGGGGGGGGGTAATGCCCTCATGACGAGTTTGAAGACGGAAGGATAGAGGATAAGGGAAAAAGATAAGGGAAAAGGAGAAAAGAAGATGACAGTCAGAGAATGCTATGAAAAAATCGGATCTGATTTTGACAAAGTGCTGGAACGTATGGGCAGCGAAGCACTGGTAAAACGGTTTGCAATAAAATTCCTGGAGGATAAAAGCTTTGAGGAGCTGACCGAGTCCCTGAAAGAAAAGGACGGAGAGTGCGCATTCTGCGCCGCACACACCTTAAAGGGCGTCTGCGCCAATCTTGGGCTGGACAGATTATACGAAGCAGACAGCGAGCTGACCGAAAAGCTGCGCGGACGTCAGACCGAGGGCAGCGAGGAGTTGTATCAGAAAGTGGCAGAAGTGTACGAAACCACAGTAACCGTGCTGAAGGAGCTGGAAAATTTCTGAAAATCTTTACAGATAGTGAAGATTGATCTAAAATAATGGGGAGAAATCTAAAATAGCGGGGAACAGAAGAAGAAATATGCGTCTCAGGGGAAGAGATGCAGCAGAATCAGAGGATGCGAGGTAGTTGGGGAATGCATGTTAAGATTCTGTTAAGGAAAAGTGAGAACGATATCACAAAGGGGACATTCTTCTTCTGAAAAAATACAAATGAAAGGGAAGACACAGATGAAAATTGCAATGATAGGACATAAAGATTTCCCTTCTCGCTCCGGAGGCGTAGAGGTGGTAGTTTATGAACTTTCCACCAGACTTGCAGCCAGAGGGCATGAGGTAACCGTGTACAACAGAGGCAGGCAAAAGGGGCATAATGCTTATCTGGAACAGGGCGTCAGGGTCAAGCGGGTTTTTACATTTAAAAAGCAGATTTTGAATGCCATGGTCTATTCTTTTCTGGCGACATTTGATACAATATTCCATGATTTTGATGTCATCCATTATCATGCGATCGGTCCCTCCGTTCCATTGTTTCTTGCAAAGCTGTTTGGCAAGCATACGGTATGCACGGTACATGGCTTGAACTGGAGAAGTGATAAGTGGGGCGGTTTTGCTTCCTTCTATCTCCGTCTGGGAGAAAAAGTTGCCGCCCGTTTTGCAGATGAAGTAATCGTTCTTTCCGAAGAGGAGAAACAATATTTTCTGCAGAAGTATAATCGGGATTCTATTCTGATCCATAATGCAGTGGAACGGATTACGCCGGCTCCCTGTAATGTCATCCGGGAAAAATATGGCCTGGAAAAAGACAGCTATATTCTGTATGTCGGACGGATTTCTCCGGAAAAAGGACCCCAGGATCTGCTGGAGGCGTATCAGAAGCTCCGGCTGCAGGAACGATTGGTTCTGGCAGGTCCGATCCCGGAAACAGAATTTGGAAAAGAAATGACCAAAAGGATTGATGCAGACCCCAGGGTGATCCGTACCGGACTGGTGCAGGGACAAGAGCTTGCTGAGCTGTTTTCCAACTGCAGACTGTTTGTCCTTCCGAGTCATACCGAGGGACTTTCCCTTGCCCTTCTGGAGGCAATGTCCTGCGGCGGAAGATGTTTGGTCAGTGATATTCCGGCAAATACAGTGATCACCGGACAATACGGGGCAGAGTTTGAGACAGAGAATATTGATTCGCTGGCGGCGGCTCTGTCGAAGGAAGTGACCACTCCAAAGGACGAAGTACTGCTGAAGCAGGAAATGGAATATGTCAAAGAAAATTTTGATTATGATGCAGTGATCGAATGGCATGAAGATGTTTACAAATGTGCTCTGAACAGAAAAAATGAGAAGCGTTGGGAGCAAAATTGCTGATGAAGAAACAGGATGTGCAAATTTCAATAATTGTACCAATTTATAAGGTGGAAAAGTATCTTGTCCGGTGTGTAGAATCACTGATGGCGCAGGATTTTTCGTCGTTGGAAATTATTCTTGTAGAGGACGGCAGCCCTGACCGGTGCGGAGAAATTTGTGACAATTATGCAAAAAAAGATACACGGATTACCGCTTATCATAAACCAAACGGCGGCTTGTCGGATGCCCGCAACTACGGACTGGAGCGGGCCCATGGGGAATATGTCTTATTTGTAGACAGCGATGACTATCTGGAGCCCGGGGCCTGTGCCAGCTTATGGAAGGAAGCAAGGGCAGGCTTTGCAGATATCATCTTCTCCAAAATGGCACTGGAGAAACCCTCTGTTGGGATGGCACGGTTTGAAAAGGTGGCGGAGAATCGTTTTCAGTATCATCGGATCTATAGCGGCCCGGCATATCTGATGGGATGTCTGGAGGGTGGCGCCCTTCGGGTAGAAGTGATCCGGGCCATGTTTCGACGGGATTTTCTTGTCAGAAATGACCTGTATTTTGAGTACGGTATTTTACATGAAGATGAAGAATTTACACCGAGAGCATTGTTAAAAGCGGAACGGGTCGTGTTGACAGATTGTGTCTATTATCATTATGATAATTCCAGAGGGGATTCCATTATGAATTCCACAGCCCTGAACGAAAAAAAAATTACGGACAGGGTGAAGATCTACGATGCACTGAGAAAGCTTTATAAAACAGTAAAGCCCCGGAAGCTGCGCAGGCTTCTGGAAGATGATTTGTCCTGGAAATATATTGATTGCTATTGTGCCAGTGAACCAAAAAGCAGAAAAAAGCTTGGCGTAAAGAGACTTGTCGTTTTAAAATGTGCATATAAAGCCAGACGCAGAGCAAAGGCTCTTGTCTTTGCTCTTGCGCCGAACCGTTATGCAAACCGGATGCGGGAACAGGCGCTGGTACGCAAGGTACATCAGAGAAGAAGCAGCAGTAAAGCTTTGCCCATAGAGAGAGAACCTGCAAAAAACATAAAACATACGGAAAAGAAAGCTGGAAAAAGCAAATTAAAAAAAAGAATGACGTTTCTGGCGAAGTTTCTTTTTTTGATCCTGCTTGTGGCAGGCGGACTTGCCAAAAATATTTCCGATAACCGGACGAATTATACGGCGGAATTTTATCAGGTCAGCTCCCGAAAGCTGACACACAGTATTCGGGTAGCTTTTCTGACAGATGTGCATTTGCGGGAATACGGAAAGGATAACGGCGATCTTGTAGAGGATATAGAAAATCTTTCACCGGATCTGATCCTGCTTGGCGGAGACCTTGTAACGGATACTGTGGATTCTTATGACAATATGATTTCCCTTTGCCGTCAGCTGTCAGAGCTGGCACCGGTATGCGGTGTGCTGGGCAACCATGAAGATGTGAAGATTTATCATCAGGGAGATGAGGAACTGGTAAAACGCTTCGAAGATGCAGGCGTAAAAATCCTGCGGAACGAAGAAGCGTCCTATTGCCTGTATGACAATACGGTCAGTGTGATCGGTATAGAAGGAAAACCGGAAGATTTTGCAAGCTATGGAGCGAAAGAGTGTATGGAGGCGCAGGAAGCAGAGAACCAATATGATCTGCGCATCTGTATTGCACATGTGCCTACGTATTTCCCGGAGGAGCTGGAAAATTACAGCTTCGACCTTGGACTTGCAGGACATACCCACGGCGGAATTGTCCGTTTGCCGAAACTGGGCGCTCTTTATTCTGCGGAAGAAGGACTGTTCCCGGAGTATGGAGGAGGCGTCTATACCCTTGACAACAAAGCGACGCTTATTGTCAGCCGCGGACTGGGAGATTCCGGCAAATGGCCGAGGATCAATAATGTTCCGGAGCTTTCGGTGATCGATATTAACTAAACCTTCCAATGCCGTAAGTAGGATAGTGCAATGAAAGAAATTAAAGGAAAAGTGAAAAGAGCAGTTCAGATACTGTGGGAAAACAAATATCGGATGGCATATTATATGCTGATTTTGTGCATTTTGTTTGGAAGCATTCATTATGTGGAAAGCGGCATTTGGTCCAGCGCGAATATTTCATTTAATTATTCAGAGGCATCTCTGGGCTTAAGCCCGAATAAAACCCGTTTTAACGCCTATGAAATCGTTTCAGAGGAGGTTATGCAGCGTGCCATCGAAAAGGTTGGTTTGCAGGGAAGCATTTCGGCATCTGAGCTTGCCGGCCATGTCTTCATTACTCCGGAAGGAACGGGGCATGTGGGCGGAAGTGACGATTACATCAGCACATCCTATAATATCAATCTCAATGCAGACGGACTGGCGCTGAAAAATCGGACAACCATCAGTCTGCTGAAAAGTATCTGTGAAGCATACCGTGAGTTTTTTCAGGAAAACTACTGCGACAATCAGGACATGTTAAAGGAAAAACTCGAAGTTACAACAGATTGTGAGCCCTACCTGCGTCTGAATGAGCTGGAGCTGCGGGCAGAATGTATCATGCAGTATTTAAATGCGCGTCTGAGTGAAAACAAGAGCTATGTCGATACTGAAAATCCGGATTCGTCTACCAATAACTTCACGACGCTGAGCAAGCAGATCAATAATATTGTGGATTATGATATTCCGAATGTGAAGGCCTACGTGATCGAAGGAGGGATTGCAAAGGATGCTTCCCTGCTGATCAGCATTCTGGAGTACAAAAACAAAATCGACGATATTGCCGCACAGAAGGAAATGGCATATTATGATGCCAACAAAAACGGAATTTCCGTATATGAAAAGTCCATGACATCCGTTGTCATGATCCCGACGACAGATGAGATGGAAGAATATTACATGTCCCGGACAAAGACTGCAATGGACAATATGGCACGTTCTGCGGACAGCTCGCTGCAGGCAGCGACGGATTATCAGTCGGAAATCGTGGATACCGGTTATGTAGTGGAGAAGATGCAGACGGTTACCGATGATGCAGGGCGTCTGAAGGAAGCACAGGATATGATCAACAAGCTGGAAAGCGGAATCAATGAGATTTCGGATCAGCTGTTTATATTGGATAAGGCATATATCAGATACAAGTCACAGAACTATGTCTCTTTTACTTATAATAATGCGTCCCTTGTTCAACGAATTAACGTAAAAAAGACAGGAATGAAAGCTGCAGCAGTTCTGGCGTTTATGGTGGGCTTGAATTCTCTGAGGAAAGTCAGGAAGAACAGAAAGGGCATAAAGAAAAGTGAAAAAGTTTGAGATTTTGCGATATCTGAAACGTTTCAGTATGCTGATTTTTTTGCTGACGATGGCAGGGGCGGCAATGATTTACCTGTATGCGCAGGGAAAGCAGCAATATACAGCATCTGTTGTTTTGAAGTACACAAATGACGGCGTAAAGGACGGCTATGCCCCGGACGGTTCTGAGCTGGATGTGAATGAAATCTATTCCTCTACCGTAATTGCACAGGCGATGGATTCTCTTGGAGCATCCGGAAGACTGACGACAGTACGATCGAACTGCAGCGTTACACCGATTATTTCAGAGGAACAGGAGAAGATTAACGATGCACTGATCGAAAAGGGAGAAGAAGTCACCTATTTTCCGGATACTTATAAGGTGAGTCTGGTGGTGGATGGAAAGCTGGGCGGCAGCTATGCACGCAATATGCTGGATGCGATCATGCAGAGCTACTGTACCTATTATACGGAAAAATATGTGGAGCAGAAGCTGTCCCTGAATCCGTCCAGGAATCTTCTGGATAATGGTTATGATTATTATGAATGTGTCCGTATCCTCGAAAACGATACCAACGATATGCATGATTTCCTGCTGGCAAAGCGGGAAAGCTACCCGAACTTCAGATCCTCCCAGACAGGCTATACGTACAAGGATCTCTGTGCGATTTATTCTGAACTGAAAAAATATGAGATCCCGAAGCTGTATGCATATGTTCTGGATGGACCGCAGATACGGGATGGTAAGATCCTGCAGGAATTTATTGCAAACAGTATTGCGGATTCCCAGAACAGTGAAGCGGTTGGAGCACAGCAGCGCAGCGAGATCGAAAGGCTGATCGCTTCCTATGTGGAAAAGAATGCCGGAATTCTGAAGAGCTATTTTACAGAGGGCGGAGATAATGTTTCGTCTAATTATATTCTGGGAACCATCGAGGATGCAGGAGCCGGTGAAAAGGCGATCACAACCTACGATAACCTGATCCTTGAGCTGGTCGGAATTGATAAGACCATCGCGGCAGACAAGATCGACCGTCAGTTTTTGGAAGAGACCCTGACGGCCTTTCAGAACGTGTCCTTTGGCGGAACAGAGGAAGAGCATGCAAAAATGGAGCAGATGATCAATGATTATGAGAACGAACTCCAGGAATATTACGAAATCGTCAATACCAGCAGTAAGGAATTGAATCTGTATATCAGTGCGGATTATCTGAAAATGGTCAGCTCTGTCCGCGTAGCGCCTTCCATCAATATCAAGCTCTATATTATTCTCGCGCTGGTATTGTTTTTCGTGATCGGCTGCTGCGGAGCAGTCCTTTTGGGACGACTGTCGGATATCGTGGACTATCTGTTGTATGTCGACAAGAAGACAGGGCTGCCGAACCGGGAAAAGTTAAATATTTATATTGGAGAAATGGCGGGAAAGGTTCTGCCGGAAGCTTTCACCTGCTTTACTTTGAATCTGGATAACCTGTCCGAACTGACAAAGCGGTTCGGATATACCGTAGGCGATGGCGTGTTAAAGGATTTCGCCGGACTGGTACAGCTGATGGGAGATACGGAAGGCATGAGAGGATATAATGGAGTTGGCCGCTTTGTTGTATTTTTTGAAGAGTGCAGCAGCAAAAAGGCAGCAGCCATGATCCGGATCCTGGACAATCAGGTAGAGGAATATAACAGCTTAAATCCGGAATATCCGATCCGCTATACGGCGGCGTGGGCCACAACAGAAGAAACAGATACTTATGAAATCCGGGAGTTGCTGCGCCTTTCACAGAAAAAATGGAAGCAGATGGAGAAAGAAAAAAAGGATAAGACAGAGGAGGAAACGTGAAGGATAGACGTTTTCATTATGTTGATGCAGCCAGGGGTATTGCGGTGCTCCTGGTTATCTATGGTCATACCTTTCGGGAGAGTATGCGGGCAGCCTATGCGTGGTGCGATTTTTCCTATGCGCTGGTGTATCGGTTCCACGTCTCGCTGCTGTTTCTGCTCTCCGGTTTTGGGTACGCCCTGACGCTTGAAAAAAATAAAACCCTGACGGAGTGGCGTTATTTGGGGAAAAAAGCAAAAGCTCTTTTGTTGCCGTGGTTTTCCTATTCCGTCCTGATTTATGTAGTATTTGTCGCTGCGCAGCTTTTTGCACCGTGCAGGGCGCTTTTGGAAAATACTGCCTATCAGAAAATTCCCCCGGCAAAATACCTGGCTGCGATGCTGAAAAATGAAAATCCTTACAGCTTTCATCTTTGGTATCTGCAGACCCTGTTTTTATTTACAGCAGTCACTTTTTTGAAGGATAAGTTTCTTTCAGAGAAGTATGCCAGAAGGGCAGCAATACTTCTGATTCTGTCACTGCCGGCATTTTATACGTTGTTTTGCAGGGATTGGGTATGGGTTTTCAAGGGATTTTTCCAGAAATATCTCTTTTTCCTGCTCGGGACACTGCTTGTACGGGAAAAGGTGGAAAAGAAGGCTGGAATTCTGGCAGCAGTGGGAGCGTGCAGTTTCGCAGCGCTGGTGCTGGAAATTTGCTTTTTGCCGGTAGAGATTTATGACAATCCTTATATAGATCTAGGGATGTCCTATGTGGATAATGCGATTACGGTCGGCATCTGCCTGGGAATTTTGGCGGTATGTATTCTGTGGAATCGGTACCTGGGACACCTTGCGCAGTTTGGCAGAAATACGATGCGGTACTATCTGTATCATCAGCCGTTTTGCTGTGCCCTGCTGGGGATGCTTCTGTATGAGAAGCTGCATTTTTCTGCTGTGGCAACGGTTGCAGCCTGTATGGTAAGTGCGATTGCACTGCCCTGGCTGTTCGGAAAGCTGATCAGGCTTTGTCGACTGGATGACATTTTCAAGAAAATCGGTCTTCCGGCGTAACAGACAGGAAAGAGGAAAGGAAAACGATTGGTGCGATGAGCGGAGCGGAAACAACGACAAGCAGTGAAAAAAATAAACGGGTAATCCTGAATATTATAACGGCAATTGGATATCAGGTTGTCATTGCGGTGTTTGGTCTGGTACTTCCCAGACTGTATCTGGTTAATTTTGGCTCAGAGGTAAATGGACTCAACAGCACCATAAAAAATATTTTTGCATATCTGTCCCTTCTGGAGGCGGGGGTTGGACTCTCGGCACAGTATTCCCTGTATGGACCTGTAGCAAAGGGCGATACCGGGAGCATCAATGGGATTTTGTCTGCAACACGCAGGTTTTACCTGAAGACGAGCGTGGCATACACTGCGATTACAGTTGGATTTGCGCTGTTATATCCGCTGATTATAAAAACGGAGCTGGATTATTTTACGGTCTGCTGCATCATCCTGCTGTATGGTGTGCCTGGAATCGTACTGTTTTCGCTGCGGGGAAAGTACAATGCATTTCTTGAGGTAGAGGGAAAGAAATATGTCGTGACATCCCTGGCGATGGTCACAATGGTCATTTCCAATCTGTTAAAGCTGATTTTTCTGATGATTTCTGACAATTTGCTTCTGATCCAGGCCACCTACTGTGTACCTTCGATCGTTCAGGTTGTTTTTATCATCTTTTATGTGCGGAAGCATTACCAGTGGATTGACTGGAAGGCAGAGCCGGATCACAGTGCTCTGGCCCAGAAAAACTCTGTTCTGATCCATCAGATTTCTTCCTGCTTATTTTCCAATACGGATACGGTTATTATTTCCTTTCTGTGCGGAATGAATTATGCCAGCGTATATGCGGTATTTTCGCTGTTTTTTGCAAATTTCCAACAGCTGATTACGGCATTTTCCAATGGAGTGACGTTCCGCTTCGGACAGTTGTATCATAGCAGCCGAGAGCAGTTTGAACGGGCGTTTGAATGGTATGAATCCCTGTATTATATGTTTGTGTTCTGGGTCTATACGGTGATCACGGCATTTTTGATGCCCATCATCCGTCTGTATACCAGCGGAATAGCGGATGCGTCGATCTATGACAGCAAGAAGATGCTGCTTTTGTTTGCGGCATGGTCGATCCTGTCCTGTGTGGAAATGCCGCTGATCCAGCTGCAATCCATCGCCGGAAAATTTGATGACACGAAAGGACAGGCTGTCCGGGAAATGGTCATCAATATCCTGGTCTCATTGATCTTGACCTGGCGGATCGGAATTGCAGGCTGTCTGATAGGAACCCTGGCTGCACTTACCTATCGGACCATAGCGCTTTCCCGGTACATGTTCGGTAATGTCCGTCCGGGAAATGCAAAACGGAGCATAAAAAAGGTCGCAGTCAATGCGGCAGTTGCAGCAGTCGTGTTATGGATACTCGGGCTGGACGGCTGCAGGGCGGTCAATTACTTTTATGTTGCGGGAAGTGCAGTATTAAATTCCCTGTGGATTGCGGCACTCTATCTCCTGGTGAATGTTTTAACAAACTTAGAGGAATATAAAGGTCTATGGAAAGAATTGTGCAGATGGCTGAAAATGCGTTCCATGAGATGACAGACTGATAAGGAGTTTGCGGTTGCGTACTTTATCTGAAATTATCGTAAAAAAAGACTACACAGCGAAGCAAAAGCCACGCCCCTTTTTGGATCAGAACAATCCAGTTATCCAGAAAGGGCTGCGGCTCTGCTTTATTTTTCTGTTGACAGCCGCAGGTCTGGGAGAATGGAAAACGTTAAACAATATGCTTGGCGGTCTGCCGAAGGCGATCACAGCCGGTATCATTTGTATGACTATAGCATATGCGATCATTTTTCCGGATTTGAAACGCTTCAAACAGCTGAAAGGACCTGCGCTGTTTTACATGTCCCTGATCACAGCTCTGCTTTTGTGGTCCATGGTGATCTGGATTTTGAATTTTATGAATCTCTCCTCCATGATTCGGGGCTGTTCCAAGGTGATCTTCCAGAGCATTGCAATTTTGACGGCTGTTTCCGGTGTGTACCTGTTTGGGTCAGAAGCAGTGGATCTGTTTGCAGTCTCCATGTGCCTGGCAAACGGTGCGATCATGGTATTGGAGATTCCATCCTTTGGTATTGCAGCGAGCGTACAGTCCCTGATCACCTGTCTGGTGACCTTCGGCGAAGCAGAGGGCTACGCAAGAAATCTGGAGATCCATGATATTACCTTTGTTTTTGGACAGCTGGTGCTCTATTATGTGGTGTTTGCACCGAAAGATACACGCAGGGAAAGAAAAAAGCGCTGGCGGATGATCTTACTGTGTACCTTTTTCTTTCTGGTCGGAATGAAGCGGATCGCCATTCCGGCAGTCGTTCTTTTCGTTGTGTATTCGTTTTTTTTGAAAAATAAAAAGTTTTTAAAGCCCTTTCTGATCCTACAGGGTCTTTTGTGGGTTGCGTTCTTTTTCCTGTATATTTACGGGGTTCGGACGGGAGAAGTGTCAAAGATTATGAATATGGTCGGAATCGACATGATGGGGCGTGATTATTTGTGGCAGCTTGTCGGAGAGCATTATGATTTTTCCATCGGCTATATGGGACACGGTTTTGAATATGTGGATTCCATTGTCGCAGGCTGGTACAGCTCCGGTCTGATAAACCATCCCTATCCATTTCACAATGATATTTTGAAAGTATTTGTGGAAATGGGTTTCCTGGGCTTTGTATTGTGGTCCGGCATCCAGTATGTGATAGGTCCGATTTTCTGGACGAAGTATGCGGATAACAGCACGGCGCTTTTGTACATGGCGGATCTTGGATATATGACGATCACTTATCTGACGGATAATACGGCATTTTATTTCTGGAGCACGATGGCGCTTCGGATGATTGTGCTTTCTTATGCTGAAAAACGGCGTCAGCCGCCCAAGAAGGAGATCTGGAAGCCCAAAAGCAGGGCGGAAATGCAGGAACAGATCCGAAGCATGATGCAGGAGGGATAAAGAGGAGGAGAAAACCAAATGAAGACACCAGGGATTTCCTTTGTGATTCCGGTTTACAATATGGAGCGTTATCTGCCCCGGGTCATCCAATGTCTGAAAGCGCAGACAATGCCCGGGTTCGAGGCGATTTTCGTCAATGACGGTTCCAGGGACAACAGCCTTGCGATCTGTAAGAGCGCTGCGTCAGAGGATCCGCGGTTTCGGATCATCGATCAGCCCAACAAAGGTGTGGCAAAGGCGCGGAATGCAGCGCTGGATGCAGCGCGGGGCGAATATGTCTGTTTTCTGGACCCGGACGACTGGGTGGAGCCTGACATGGCGCAGGTGTTATATGAGGCTGCAAAAAAGGAAAACGCAGATATCGTGATGTTTGGAATTTACAATGATTATTACGATAAGAACGGCAACTGTGTGAAGACGTTGATCGATGGTCCTGCGCTTTGCGGCGTATATCGGGGAAAACCGTTTCAGGAGCATTTTGATGTGCTGGCATCCTACTATCTGGTTGCCACGAAAATGCTGCGCAGGGCGTGTATTGAGGCAGCCCATCTGAGATTCCCGGAGCGGACACTCGGGGAGGATGGTCTGTTTTATGTAGCGTTTATGCGGCAGAATCCGTCCTGCCTGGTAGCGATCCAAAAGCCGCTGTATCATTACACGTTTGCGCGCAGCGCGTCACTTTCCAACTCCTGGCATCCGGAGCGGCTGCAGGACAATTTTTATTTAAGCGATGCGGTCTGGAGCGTGGTAGAGGACTGGGGGCTGCAGGACAGCGAAATGCATCGGAAGAAAGCCTGTTACTGTACGGTGCGGGATTTGCAGCTCGGCATTAAAAATGTCTGCAGTGGTCCTTTATCTGCCAAAGAGCGGACAGCTTGGCTGCAAAAAACGGTGAAGCTGCCGCGGGTGGAAAACGCAATAAAAAATACTGCAGTAAAGAGCTTTCACAGCAGAAATGACCGGATTAAGCTGCTTTTATTAAAGCTCCATCAGTATAGGGCGGTTATTTGGCTTTCCAGTCAGAGACACCGTTGACAGGCAAACCGGAAAAAGGATGAGAGGGAACATGAGAAAAGTTGTAAGAGTGCTGTGTTATCTGAAGGAACTATGCCTGATGGCCTTTTTTAAGCTGTTTGGTGCGGTCTGCAGGTGCTGCAGTGCCAAATATCGGGAGCTGTGGCTGGTATGTGAGCGCGGAAACGATGCGCGGGATAACGGTTACTGGTTTTACCGGTATTTAAAAGAAAAGCATTCGGAAATCAATGCGCGTTATGTGATCGAGACAGACAGTGCTGACCGGGCGAAAATCGAGGCGTTGGGAGGAATGGTTCCGAGAGGGAGTTTTTCTCATTATCTGGCGTATTATTGCGCGGATTTTCTGGTTGGCACGCATGTACAGCCCTGTGCGCCGGATCTGATTTTATTTTATCATCTTGCAGGAAAAGGAATCCGGGCGAGGGGAAAACAGGTTTTTTTGCAGCATGGCATCATTAAGGATGAAATGGAATGGCTGCACCGTAAAAATATGTATATGGATCTGTTTGTCTGCGGAGCGAAGCCGGAATATGAATACATCCGCGATACGTTCGGATATCCGGAACACGTGCCGCAGTATGTCGGGCTGGCGCGGTTTGATAATTTGATCCGGGCAGAGCGTAAAGAGAAGATGATTCTTGTTATGCCGACCTGGCGCGGCTCCCATTACCCGACAGGGGAGGCGTTTCGAAAAACAGCGTATTATGAGCACTTCCAGTCTTTATTATGCTGTAAGGAACTGGAGCAGCTTTTGGAACAGCAGGATTATCGGCTCCTTTTTTATCCCCATATTGAAATGCAGAAGGACAGCCGGAGATTTAAATCGGGCTCGGATCGGATCACAATCGTGTCGAAGGAGACCCATGATGTGCAGAAGCTTCTGATGGACTGTGCACTCCTGGTGACGGATTATTCCAGTGTCTTTTTTGATGTGGCGTTTTTGCGCAAGCCTGTTGTGTATTATCAGTTTGACGAAGAGGAGTTTCGTAAATATCATTATCAGAAGGGATATTTCGATTTCCGAAGGGACGGGTTTGGACCGGTATGTACGACACAGGAAGCACTGCTGGGGGCTCTGACGGAAAGCTTTGAAAATGGCATGGAGATGCAGACAGAATACGCGCAGCGTACAGAGCGGTTTTTCCCGCTGCATGACGGAAATAACTGCCGGCGGACGTTTGAAGCGATTGCAAGGCTGAAGGAAAGGAATAAAAAACATGCTGCGGAATCAGAGAGCTTATCAGTTAATTTATGACTGGACGAAAAACCGCTGCGCCGCTGCAGTCGGCGCGTGGGGCGGAAGAATGGTCGGACGGGCCGCTGTCGGTCTGCTTGGATGCTTAAAAAAAGAACGAATGAGCGAGGCTGCGCTTTTGCAGGCGGCAGAGAAGGCGAAAAAATACTATCTCAGACCGGCAGCAGATACGGAGGGCTGGCAGGCACTGCAGCCCTTTGGGCAGACGGAAGTCCTTGTTTCCGTCATCGTTCCGGTGCATAACGGGGAGAAGGATTTAAAGCAGTGTCTGAACAGCATTCTGGCGCAGGAGTGCGGCAGTACAGTGGAAATTATTGCAGTCAACGACAATTCTACAGACAGCAGCGGCGATATCCTGGAGGAATATGCAAACTGGGGAGAAGTCAGAAAGGTTGAGCTGACGAAAGAAACCGGTGGAAGTGCAGCGAAGGCACGCAATGCCGGGATTTTGCAGGCAAAAGGAGAATATCTTCTGTTTGTGGACTGTGACGATGTGCTGCTGCCGGGAGCAATTTCGGCGCTTTTGCAGAAAGCGCAGCAGACCGGTGCGGATATCGTGCAGGGCGGCTGGCAGTATCTGGATGGAGACGGGGAATTTGGGGCAGCACAGCGGTTTGCAGAACATATTTATGAAAAACGCACGGCATATGACTGTCTGGATTTGCCGGGGACTCCGTGGGCGAAGCTGTATCGTCGGAGCCTGTTTGATGAGATCCGGTTTCCGGCAGGATATACCTGCTTTGAGGATGCGGTCATCCATTTTCTGATTTTTCCGGCAGCGGAAAAGATCGCTTCCATTTCCCAGGTGGTCTATGCATGGCGAAGAAATGCAAACGGAATTACGTTTACCTCCCAGGGAACAAAAAAGGCGGTGCAGGCATACTGGATCGTGGAAGAGCTGTTGGAGCAGCACAGAAGGATCCGGCAGCCATGGGACGAGCTGTTTTACCGAAATCTGACGTTGCAGCTGTCGAATTATTGTTATGTGTGTGTGGCCGGGCTTACGGAAGAAGAAAAACAGGGCGTATTTGCCTGTTGCTGTCTGCTTTACCAAAAAAACGCGGGAGACTATAAAGCAAAACATGCGCCGTTTGCAGTCCGGACAGCGCACCGGGCGCTGATGACCTCGGAGTATGGACTGTGGAAGCTGCAGGGAAAGTGGTTTCCGTTGATTGCATAATAAGTAGGGACGGAAAGGACAGAAAAAAGATGATCAGAATTTTGCAGTCTGTGAGCAATATGGATCGCGGCGGAATCGAGACAATGCTGATGAATTATTACCGGCATCTGGATCGGGATCAGTTCCAGTTTGATTTTCTGGTAAATAAAGAAAAACCGGGATTTTTTGATGATGAGGTGCGTTCACTGGGTGGTCGTATTTTTATGGGACCGGGACTGAGCCCCTTAAAGTATCCGGAATATCTGCGCTATATGAAGACACTTCTTGACCGGGAAAAAGAAATTAAGGTGCTGCATGCCCATAACGAGGCGATGGAATTTTATGCGTTAAGCGGAGCAAAAAAGGCGGGATTTCCGGTTCGAATTGCCCATGCCCATAATACCCATCTGCCTCATGGACTGAAGCTGCCGGTCAAGTTGGTTTGTAAGGCCATGATTCCGGGAGCAGCGACGGATTATTTTGCATGCGGGAAAGACGCCGGAATCTATTATTTCGGTGAAAAACGATGGAACGAAAGCGGTGTGCTGATCCATAATGCCATCGATCTGGAGCGGTTTGGCTACCGCAGGGAGGTGCGAACCAGACTTCGCCGGGAATATCAGCTGGAGAATAAGCTGGTGGTGGGCTCTGTGGCGCGATTTATGGTACAGAAAAATCATACC